>Ga0105354_1000196_pt1 | contig 38576 bp, 34 predicted proteins | sample GOMGulsemesocosm_FD_83658 | JGI IMG/M metagenome (GOLD analysis project Ga0105354, IMG submission 83658) | Methane-oxidizing microbial communities from mesocosms in the Gulf of Mexico - GOM9B Gulf of Mexico | ecosystem: Environmental > Aquatic > Marine > Cold seeps | place: USA: Gulf of America...
ATAGAACCTGAGAATAATGTACATGAAGTATTGGAGGCTTTTGTGAAGTTATTTAAATATACTATTGTAATAGTTGGTAACTGGAACAATAGTGATTATGGGAAGAGTTTAAAAGATAAGTATAATAATTATGCAAATATTATTTTACTAAATCCTATATACAATCAGCAGAAATTAGATCTATTAAGAGGGAATGCACTTATTTATATACATGGGCATTCTGTAGGAGGAACAAATCTTTCTTTGGTAGAGGCTATGTATTTGGGCTTGCCAATTATTGCGTTTGGAGTGTCTTATAATAGAACAACTACGGAAAATAAAGCATTATATTTTAAAGATCATGTAGATTTAAAAATATTAATTAAAAATACTAAAATAAAAGAATTTAAAGAAATAGGTGAAGGGATGAAGTTAATAGCACATAGGCGTTATACTTGGTCTTTTATAGCAAAAAAATATAAAGAGATTGTAGCGGAGGTAGTAATAATCAAAGATAAAATTTCTGTAAAACCGATAGCTACGCAAATTGAAATATCTAAGCTTCTTGAAATGGGGGTTGGGCATTTAAAGCATCAGCAAACTTTTTTTGAAAAACGTTAAATTTTAATAATTATGGATAGTACTATTCCATATTTCGTAATTCATGTTATTTCATTAGTATTAGTTACGGTTTTAATCTAAAGAATTCCTCGAGGCTCTGCCTCGGGGTTTAACTGAAAAGTTTGAAAAACGGAGAGTTTTTCATAACACTTTTAAAAAGTGTACTTTCGGATAATGAGTGAGCATATTTTAAAAAGGCATAATAAAATTTTATTGCTATATCATTTGGTTTTTCCATTTAAATATCGAAAATCAGTTATAAATAAATAGGCAAGGGGTTAAAAGATATTTGTTTAGAAATTTCAGACCGTTATGAGGTTAATTTTATTGAGATTGGATATGAATCTAATCACGTTCATTTTTTAGTTCAAAGCGTTCCAAATTATTCTGTTTCTAAAATGGTAAGAATGTTAAAAGTATTACAGCGAAACAATTATTTCAAAGATTCCCAGAAATTAAGACAAAACTATGGGGTGGAAATTTTTGGACTAGTGGATTTTATGTAAATACAGTAGGACAGTATTCAAATGAGGAAGTAATTAGAGAATATGTGAAAAATCAAGGTCTTGAAAAAGAATATAAAAAATCACATTCAAATCAACTAACATTGTTTTGATACCTCGATGGCTCTGCCTCGGGGTAGTTCATTGCCAATATACGTAAAATTACTATAAAAATAAGTTTGGTAGATAAACCAAACTTAAGAAAAACACACAATATTCCCGTCCCTTTAGTAGGAGGTGTTTTAGTGGTGATATCATCAATGATAGCATTACTTATATTTCCTGAGGTATGGGATATAGAAAAAAAAATATTCCGAAAATCATTAAATTTTGCTTAAAAATTTTTCAATAGAATTTAATGTCGCTAAGAATTCTGAATATAAATTTATTTTTTTGTTCTTAAGGTCTAATTCAAATTGCGCAGCTATATTGTACTCCTTTTTAAAACCAAATATGTGAATTTTATGCTTCAGCTTATGAACTATTAGTGATGCTGCATTGTATTGTTCATTTTTAAAATCTGTTATAAAAAAAATCTTTTCTAAAGGAAATTCTTTTTTTATAACAGTAATTATTCTTTTTTCAGCAAGCATATCTCCATTAGTTATTTCTTTTATGAATTTTAAATTTGGAATCATCTAATTTTCTTTGATTTAGATTTAGTCATTAACAATATATTCTTCATTTCTATTTCCAGGATTGTCTTTATACCAGTCTTTATTTTGGTCCCCACCAGAAGTAGCCCAATCATTAAAAAAATTATACGCTGCTGTTATGGAAACCGTTTCTAATGGTACTTTAAAATCATGTGTTAAACTAATTGCCCAAGGAAATCCTGTGTTAGAAACAAAATCACCATTTGGATCTCTGTTCAAACCATCTATCTCATACGTTTCTGAACCTAAGTTAGTTACATCGTAATAAGGTAGGTGAATTTCTATATCTCGGTTTTTATCTGATATAATAAACGGATTAAAAGGTGCAGTACCGAGCAAATTTGTATTTAAAGGTTCGGTGAATGAAACAATAATTGTTGTATCATCTTGCATTCTATGAGCATTATCTGTTATAATAATTACAGCATTGTCTTGATTTGTTTCTGTGCCATTGGCATTAAAGCTTAAGTAGCCCTCATATAATTGTTGGTTAGATACGCTTTCAATCTGTGAAGGATCTAATCCATTTATTTCAAAACCAATTCCGTTAACAAAACCGGATCTATGGGATTTTGCAGTACATATAAAATGCATTTCTACAGCTAAATTTTGTGAATTTGTATAAACAATTGTTTGATAATTTAAAGCTACATCATTAAAGTCATAATCTCCAGCTGATGGCCAAAGATCTTCAAATGCAACCGTACCTTCACCATATCTACTTGGTGTATATGTTTCAAAAGAAATTTCGGGATCATTTGGTTTACAATCATCTTTATCAAGTACACCATCATTATCAGTATCTGCGTCTACGTAACTTTCATTTACGACTCTTAAGGTGGTAAGGTCATTAATTGTTCTCTCAAAATCTGTCCCATTACTAGCATTTATACCCCAAGTATATTCCCAGCCACCAGTTACGGTATCCATTATAATTAAATCTGAGCTATTTGCATTATTAGCTAACCAAAGGTTTTGATCGGAATCGAAAGTCATCGATGTTGGTTCAAAAGGTAAATAATCGGCACTAATTCTGGTGCTCTGATAATCATTGTTTTCATCAAGATCTAGCCTATACAATCCTGAAAAGGTACATAAAAATAAAGCCCCATCTTCTGCAAAAACTAAATCGCCCCCACTTAAATCATGCAACCCAATGATATCCCAAGAATCAACGACAGCTCCTGTTTCAGGGTTAATTGTATACAATAAATCCTTTCGAGAAAAATATAATAGATTGTCATTTTTGTTATAGTCAAGTCTCGGTCCTCCCATTTCCAAATCTGCGACCGTATCCCAAGAATTACTATCAATAGAGTAACGCATTAATGGGTGTGGACTACTTTTTCCTATAGAGTATAACAGTTTATTTTCTTGATCTATTGCTGCTGTCCAACTTCCCATTGGCATAGTTGATAAAAAAGTGAAATCACCATTTAGAGGGTCGACATGAAACAATTCGCCAGAACCATTAACACAATACAAAAAATCAAGTGTTTCGCCAGGTGTTCTGCTAGCAGTATTTACCTTTCGATTCAATGCATGATTATAGTTCACCTCATTGTTAACAATTACTACTTTTTCACCTGTCATCACATAACGATCTTTTCTTCTAAGATATACGTTGTCAATGTAGTTTGGAATAGTTGTTGCCACTTTAAGCATGCCATTATAAGGAACCCCTGAACTTATAAATCGATCCATTACATTATTATAAAACAGGTCTTCACTTACTATATCTCCTTCTTGATTTTCAAAAGTTTCTATACCTTTACTCTGAAGCTCTTCAGAATAATTAAAAATATCATATCTTACATTAGGTTCATAATCATAAATTTTAATGACAACTTCCCTATGAGTACTAAAATCAAAACCATCTGGTATGTCTAAATAAAGACCTGATATATTTTCATCTGTATTTGGCTTTATATTATCATAAGTGCATCCTAAAATAAAAAAAACAATAAAAGATATAATTATATGTCGCATTGTGAATAAAATAAAATTAACAACCTATTTATTATTATGTAAAAAATACATCATAAACACATAATAACCTGTTATTTATAGTTGAAGAGAAGATATGTGTCGTTAAGTTGCTTATTATTTAAAACCTAAATACATATCTAATAACTTATATGCCATTTTATCCCACGTAAATAACATAGATCTACTCAACCCTTTTTTAACAAGAAAATCCTTATAAATACGATCCTTGTAAATTTTATTCATAGCTAAAGCTATATCTAAAGGATTTTCAGGATCAATAAGATGAGCTGCATTTTTTGTAACTTCTGGCATAGATGATGAAAAAGATGTTATCACAGGTGTTCCACAAGCCATAGCTTCTATAATTGGTATTCCAAAACCTTCTCGTTTTGAAGGGTACAAAAAAAGGCTACTTAATGAGTAAAAAACAGGTAAATCTTTTTCAGAAACATAACCAACTGATAGAATATGATGAATAAGACCTTGTTCTTTAATTTCCTTTAACATTTTTACAAGCTCATTTTTTGTGTGATGCAATATTACAAGCTTTATATTAATTGGGTTTTCTTTTATAAAGTGTGCAAATGCAATTAATGTATTTTTAGTATTTTTTCTAGGGTCATTACCTCCAATAAAAAAGAAAAAATCATCTGGAAGATTATATTTTAAAATAATATTTTTTTTAATTATGTTACATTTTACTGGTTTAAAATGTTCACTTACTCCATTGTATGCTATTGATATTAAATCTGGTTTTAAAAATCTAAAATATTCTAAAATTTTTATTTTCTCAAAATTTGATACCGTTATAATATTTTTGCATTTATTTATAATTAAAGGCACAATAAATTTTCTGTACATGTTTCCTACTTTATGATAATAAGTCCCATGAATTAAAAAAATATCTAGGATTTTTTTTTCTAGATAAATGATGTCATGTAATGTTAAAATGATTGGGGTTTTTAAAAATATTGGCGCTGTATTACTAGTAGCATGTAATACATCACAACCATATTTTTTGACCGCCTTAGGTAGGAGATATTGTTCCCATATAGGATAACTAACACTAGGTAATAAAATTATCTTGAAATTTGAAGTTTCCTTTATTACAGTTGAATCAGGTCCAGATCTTGTGAAAATAAAATATTCATTTTGTGTATCTATTTTTTGAAGCTGTTTAATTAATTCAATCCCTACACGGTCAATTCCATGTTTATTTTTTCTAAAAATTCGTTGCACTTCAATTCCAATTCGCATAATTGTTAATTATTAAGTGACTGATGCTTGGTGTGAATAAAGGTTTCATTAGCTCCTTTTAATTTGAATAATAATATTAGCATTATAAAAAACACTTTAGGAATACCCCATAAAGCCTTTAATGTTTTAAAATTATAGTGTTTTATAGGTATAGAAATTATAAATGATGTTATTGTAATAACCAAAATACTGTACCATATATTGCCCATTTCGGGTGTGCTTTTAGTGCTAGACAAAATGGTAAATAAAAAATAAATGCAGGAAATTAAACCTACACTTCCTAAAAGTAAAATTCTTGTAGGCATAATCATTTGGTACAGTTTACTAATATAGGCGAAATTGCCTTTTTTTAGTTGAAATATGGCTTTTCCTATGTTCTTTTTGAAATATATAAATTTTGTTGCCAACCACCTTCTTCTTTGCCTTTTAAAGTCATTGGCTTTTTGAATTTTTTCGTCATATAAATAGGCCTCATTAAGGTATTTAATAGTATCTCCATTTTCTAGTATATTAAACTCTAATTCTTTATCAAACCCACCTACAGCTGTAACACTTTTAATCATTGATTTAAAGTACTGGAAATCAAAGGCCATTCCAGACCCCATAATGCCACAAGCAATTCCAATTGCATTATGGCCTCTCCTAAAAATATGATTGTTAATTTCTTCGCTAATTGCATCTAAAACAGCTATTGATGTATTATTGTTTTTTGCTATTCTGTGTCCTTGGATTACTTTATGACCTTTATGAAAAGCATTATTTATTTTTTTTATAAAATTAGGCTCCATAATATTATCTGCATCTAAAATTAAAGTGATGTCGTAATTCTCATCAATGTTTTCTAATGCTTTATTTATAGCCTTTGTTTTTGTGCTTTTGTCAAAATGCACTTCAATTAATTTTATAGCCATTTTTTTTAATACATCTATAGTGTTTTTTTGAAGTGAATCTGCAATCACAATAATATCGAAAAATTTTTTCGGATACTTTTGTTGTAATGCAGATTGAGCTGTCTCAATAATAACTTGATCTTCTTCATATGCTGGAATTAATACGGCTACTTTTTTTTTCAAAAATGCATCTTTATATTTTTCTTCTTTAAAAAAGAATCCAGCAATAGAAAAAAACAAAACATAAAAACTTGCAAAACCAAAATAAAAGCATACTATGTATTCTATGTATTTTATTATCATATAAAACATCTACTTCTAGTTTACTAATCATTATTATTAGAGTTACATTTTAAGAAAAATTAAATCGATCTATAATAACTATTAGTCATTAAATATTTTAAAAAAACTTAAATTAAATTCTTAAAATATTTTGAAAAACAATTTCAAATTAATGATTTAAACTTCCAAATACAATACTTAAATTTAGTGATTATTTACTATAATATGATTTTAAATCTTGTTTTTTATATAAAAAACAAGATTTAAATAGTAAGTTAATTCGTATATTTACATATCATATGTATTTTTCTTGGCATGTTTGAATTTTACCCCCCTTTTTTTAATCATTAAACAAATAAGTAATTTTATATTACTAAACTATGATTTTTGAAAAATTCTTTTTTTTAAATAGTTTAATTAGAGTTTTCAACCTGTTTAACCGAAAGAAGTTTATGATCATTTTAAATTCTAATTAAAACTTAAGATATTAATTATTAAAAATTAAATTATGGATTTTATATTTTTCATAGTTGAAATTATAGAAATACTTCTTTTTATATGGTTAGGATTTTGTACTCTTTATATTGCAGTATTGTCAGTTTCAGGTTGTTTTTATCAGGAAAGAGAATTGATTAAATTATCGATCAATATTCCCCGAATTCTAGTTTTAATACCGGCTTACAAAGAAGATCAAGTTATTATTGAGACAGCTCAGAAAGTAACAACGCAAGACTATCCTTTATATGATGTAATTGTGATTGCAGATTCACTTCAAAAACAAACTCTTAATAAACTAAAAGAGACAAATGTTGAGGTTTTGGAAGTTCATTTTGACAAAAGCACAAAAACAAAGGCTATTAACGCAGCTCTTAATCAAATAGACGTTGCTTATGATTTGGTTGTAATCTTAGACTCAGACAATGTCATGGATAAAGGGGTGTTAACACTGTTTGCTCAAAAATTCAAAGATGGAACACTTGCTATTCAAGGACATAGAACCGCTAAAAATACAGATTCTGGTTACGCAATTCTAGATGCAATTAGTGAAGAAATGAATAACCATATTCATTCTAAAGGAGCACAAACTGTTGGACTTACTTCTAGAGTTATTGGCTCTGGTATGGCTTTTGAATTTCACTTATTTAAGAAATTAATGTCTGAAATTGAAGCTGTTGGAGGTTTTGACAAAGTTTTACAATTAAAATTAATAGAATCTGGAAATATGATTTCTTATCTAGAGAATGCTCATGTTTTCGATGAGAAAGTAGGCTCTCAAAAAGTGTTTTCAAATCAGAGAAAACGATGGGCATCATCACAATACATATATCTTAAAATGTATTTCTGGAAATCGATTAAAAAATTATTTAAAGGAAATTACAATTATTTTATGATTTTAATAACTTATGTATTCCCTCCTAGAATTCTACTTCCGGTTTTATTATTCGGATTGTTTTTAATTTCGTTCTTTTTTAAAAACAATACTTTTACATTTTTATGGGGAATTACCTTTTTAATACTAGTCTTTTCATATACACTTGCGGTTCCTAAAAGACTAATTTTTTCTAAACATTTTTGGGCTGCTTTAAAAGCCTTACCATCGGCAATTGCTGCAATGAGTATTACCATTTTTAAATTAAAAGGAGCTAATGAAACCTTTATTCATACCCCACATTCTAGCAATAAAAACAAAAAATAATCTTTAAATTATCAAACATCTCTTTTTGCTCGTTCCCATTTTACAGATTGTCCAGTAAATAAAAATCTTTTTAAGCCCAGAAAAACACTCCAATTCATAATAAAAAAGTAATACGGTATAAATATAAATCGACGTTTTAATTTTTTATTCTTAAGATATTTACCAATTATTACAAGTGTGTAGAACAAAATTTGGAAGTATAATAAAATGGTATAAATACTAGTTGTTTTAAATTTGAAATAGTAAACTAAATAAATATTTATAGGAATTAGTAATAGTAAGCAAAAAGGAGTTATGGTCCATCGTAAAACTCGATGAGAAATATATTGAAATGAAAGTGTTTTGTACTGAAAAATATTTAGTAACGAACGAAGTCTTACTATGGATTGAATACCTCCTGCAGCAATACGAACCTTTCTTTTAAGTTCTTCTTCTATATTGGCCGATCCTGTTTCTATGGCATAAGCTTCAGGATCGTATTGAATAGTATATCCCATTTTTGCTATTTCTAATGATATTATAAAGTCATCTAAAATAGTATCAGGAGGAACTGGTTGAAATAATGAAGTTCTTATTGCAAACAATTCTCCAGCGGCACCTACGGCAGAATAGAGCTGAGCATCCCATTTTTTTAGTGTAGACTCGTATCTCCAATACATACCCTCTCCTGAACCTGAAGCACTATCTTGATTCTTTTTAAAAATTCGCTTCTCACCCGATACACAACCTACTTTGGGGTCCTTAAAACACGTAACAATTCTTCTTATGGCTTTTTTACTAATTTGTGTATTGGCATCACTAAAAACGACAATTGGGGTTTCTACTTTAGGCATAACCCTATTAATGGCATTTATTTTCCCTTTTCGTTCATCTTGGTGATAGAGTTTAATATTGGAATAGCTTTTTAGTTTTTCAGGACTTCCATCATTAGAACCATCAGAAACCCATACAATGTGTAATTTATCTTTAGGATAATCTAAAGTCATGGTATTTATCATTTTATCATCAATATATTCAAGCTCATTAAAGGCTGGAATAATAAGGGTAACCTCTGGTTCAGAATTGTTTTTTTCAAAACACGTTGTTGTTTTAATAAATATATTTTTTAATTGAACCAATACATAAAGTAATATACCATAACCAATGTAGGTATAAAAAACAATGAACACAAAGCCCCAAAATAGTACCATTATATATTCCATAAATTTTTTTATTTTAAATTATTTATCATCAATTATGCTTTGGATAATATTTCCAAAACTAATAGCCCTCTGTTCCCAAGAATTTTGGTTGGCAAAGGCTATTCGTTTTTGAATTTTGTCTTCATTACAATGTTCCATTTGTTCCTTAAGTATACTTACAAACTCATCTTTTGTTTTGCTAACCTCAACAAAACCATCAAATTCAGGTAGTTCGGCAAAACAAGTCATTACCACAGGAAGTCCCACGGCTAAATATTCATTAATTTTTAAGGGATAAATATTTTTATTTACTTCTAATAATTGATAAGGTACAATTCCAATATCAAACCGAATAAGGTAATTAGGCACTTCATGAGCAGCAATAGGCGGTTTAAAACGAATGTTATCAAATTGGTTTAAGGATGCTATTATTTTAGGAAAAGACACGTGACCAGTAAATTCAAAAATAACATCAGGTAATTTCGTTGCCGCATATGCGATAAGATCGATATCAAATCTAAAATCTAGACTACCAACATATCCTACTATTTTTCGCTTTTGAATCCCTTGATTACAAGTTTTACGTACTTGTTTAAAAATACTAAGATCCACTCCATTTTTCACTACATATGTATTGGGGTTGTATTTAATTTTACCTTTCCTTAAGTAATCTGAGGTAGTAATTACAGCATCAGCACGTTTACACAACTCTTCATCTGCTGCTAACTGAGATAAATGGTGGGTGTTAAGATCCATCCCATCATAACAATAATAAATATGAGCATATTCCTTTAAATACCCCATAACTCCTAAACCAAACCTCGGATTATAAGCGGTTATTAGAATAAGGTTTTCTAAAGATATTTTTTTTGCTATTTTTTTTAATAGTCGTTTATAAATAATAAAATTGAAACTAGATACTATTTTATAGATCCAAGGATTTGAAGTGAAATCTGTGGGCAACATCGGAGGAGCAATTACATGGGTTATGTAGCTATTTCGAGTTGATTGTATGGTAGTCATTCTTTTAGATATGCCAAGCATTTGCTTTACAGGGGCTTTTATTTTTCCTAGGACTCCATAAATAAGATCTTTAATGGTTCTAGGGTATTCTATAAAAATCACATCATTGTTTCTGGCTAAAAGCGATAACAATTGAACAGTAGATTTTGTATACTCACCTTCCCAGGTAGTATGTGAAATACACAATATTTTTTTACCCTTTAACATGATTTAATTGTTAATGAAATTTCTTTTTTACACATTTTTGTATAAACATTTTCTGTTGATTTCGTCATTTTCTTGATGTCAAAAACTTTTTTAACAAATTGCTTAGCATGTTCTCCAAGTGTATGTATATCAGATCTATTAGAAGAAAGCCTAACTATATGGTCTGCTAATTCCTTGGGCGATTTAACATCTATTAAAACCCCATTAACTTCGTTTTGAATAATCTCTTTTGTACCATCTACGGCCGTTGCAATAACTGCTTTTCCCATTGCCATCGCTTCGAGTAAACCAATAGGAAGTCCTTCCCACAATGAAGGAAGACAATAAATATCAATGGCGTTTAAAATATCTGGAATATCTGTTCTGAAGCCTGTAAAAATAACCTTATCTTCTAATTTGTGAATATGAATTAATTTCTCGGTAGACGTTTTCAATTCTCCATCTCCGACCATTAAAAACATTAATGAATTGTTTTGTTCTAAAGCTAATTTTATTGCTTCTATCATGGTGTTGGGGTCTTTTTGATCTGTAAACCTTGCTATATACCCCACAAGTAATTTATGTTTTGGTATTTTAAATGAAGTTCGAATATCTTTAAAACTATTTTTAAGACTAAATTTTTCATGATTGATTCCATTGTAAATTACAACAGAGCGTTTCATGTCAAATTTATTTATACCGTCATTTTGATTGCTTATAGATACATTAATGACACATCCTGATTGTTTTGTTAAAAAAGACTCTGACCATAATTTTAGACGATATTTCAACGGACTGTCATTCCTATGAAAAGACCATCCATGTACTGTATATATTATAGGTGTTCTGAGTTTTTTTGCAGCCCAAAACGAATTAGATAGAGCCCTTGTTCCATGTGCGTGCAGAAGATCAATATGCAGCGATTTCATTAATTTTTTCACTTTCTTCCAAATCCGAAAATCGAAGGGTTTTTCTGTATATATTACCTCACATGGTATGTTTAGCTTTTTAAGTTCTTGCACCATAGGCCCATCGGTAAATGAAAGTACATAGGGTTCAAAATATTTTTTATCTAGTTCCTTTACCAAATCTAGAACATGGGTTTCTCCTCCTCCTATTTTACCTTGTCTTATGGTCATTAGAACACGGGTTTTATTGATCAATTTACTAGCTTCTCTTTTTTTGAAGTACCAAGTAGACATAAATCCACTTGCAAACTGATGTGGAAGTACATCTGCCAATTTTGCATCAAGTTTTTGAAGGAGAATACTTTTTTTAGTTAATAAAGAAAACGGAAATACAGTCTCTATAAAATTTGAAACCCCAAATGTGTTTAATTCTAAACTATCAGAACCGATTAGTTCTATCAATTTATTCTTTGAAAAAAATTGAATATGTGATAAATCTGCTGCATCTGATTGTATAGTTTTTCCAGAATATCCAAATATTTTCTTTACGCCTTTTATAAAACGCCAAATAAGGTTATTTCTTTTCATAGCCCATTGCATTGGTTTGGTCATTAATACCTCTCTTGGGCCGAATCCGTTAGGAACCGTAATAATTAACAATCCATCATCAGATAACTGTTTTTTTAATGACCGAATTACACTTTCTGGCTCATGCAAGTGCTCTAAAACTTCACTGCAAATAATGACTTCAAATTTATTTTCAATAGCTAAGTCTTCAACTGCAATATACTTAAAGGACACATTAGAAAGCGAATTATTTAGTTGTGCTTTCGTTATTGCTTCTTTTGAGATATCAATTCCTAACACCTCATGACCACTGCTACCTAACTGCATGGCAATATTTCCATTTCCACAACCTACATCAAGAATTTTTACACTAGCTAATTCCTTTTTATTAATTTCATTTTCAATAAACTGAAGCCTTTTTATATCTTCATATCTAGTATATTTTGTGTGATTTTTAAAATTCATAATTTCAAAGTATTATTTACAAATGGTCTCTTAACATTATCTATAGCGTCTTTTTGATTTAAAAAAACATAAGATATTAACGATAAAATTTTGGGGATTAATCGAAGGATATTTAAATATTTTCTCTCATAGAACCTTTTGGGTACCGATAAAATAATAGCCACTATATTGATCGCTAATACAATAAGCCAAAACCATATTTTACCTGGGTTATTATACTTAAACCAATCTACTAGCATGCTCAAAAAAAATCCAATCAAAATACTTGTATAAAAAAGGGTCTTAGGGAGTAATATCAATTGAAATAATTTATTGATAATATTAATATTTTTAAACTTCATTTTTTTGAATAATGAAAGAACACTTTTTAAATAGAGTTTGTTGCTATACAACCATTTGATACGTTGCTGTTCATATTCAAAAGAATTCTGAGAAAATCTCTCATAAAAACACGTTCTATCTAAGTAAGAAATTTTTATACCTCGTTCCAGTATTTCGTTTTCAATGATCTTATTTAAGTTATTATATTTTAGCCTTTTTGAATTTAAAAGAATTTGTTTTAACAATTTAAAATCATATGCAATTCCCCAACATAATATAGATGCTGATAAACCTAAGGTAACATGCCCTTTTCTAAAAATATAACTGTTTATTTCTTCTGTAATACCAATATATTTGGCACGTGTTGTTTTTAATCCTTTTATAATTCTATGGCACTGAATAATCTGCTTACCCTTTTGATAAGCTAAACTAATATGATATAAAAAATTTATGTCAAGTCTATTTCTTGAATTGATTACCAAGGTTAGATCAAAATCGTTTTTAAGTTCTGAGAGAACAATTTCAAGTTCTTGAGAGAGTTCTTTTGACCTGCGTTTATGTTGGATTATTTTTACAGGAAATTGAGGTAATTTATCATAGCGTTTTAAATGTGTATTTGAGATGATAACTACTTCAAATTGACCTAAAGGATAATCTTGATTTAAAGAAGACTCAATGGCTTGAACTAATTTCGATTTAACCCCTAAATCAAAAATAATAATTACTATTCTACATTTAATGTTCCCTTTTTGTTGCTTTGGTGATTTATAAAATAATTCTAAAACAGCAAAAAACAGTAAATATAAACTAGCCAATCCAAAATAAATAAGGATGGTTACTTCTATTATACATATTATCTCTTTAAGTAATTCCATTTTAAATTATTTGAATAGTTTTAATCATTAGCAAACATTCTTAATTGGTTTCTAAATTTAAGTGCAATCTTCCTAAGAAAAGGTATTGATCTCCCACTCTTAATATTATAAATTGTCGACTGATATTCATAAATCATTTCAAAATTTTCAGTACAAAAAACAGGTTTATTTGTTAAGCTATTTATTTGAAGTGATTGATTGAAATTACTTTCTATAAATAGGTCATATTTATCTTCAGCGTACACATTCGCCTTATGTTTCGCGTGATTATTAGCCATTTGTCGTGCTCGCATATTGGGTAAATCGATCATGAAAAGTTTATCATATTTTACACCATGTTTTTCTAACCATTGAATTGTTTGTGGTCTATATTTTTCAAGTCTCGAAGTAACAATAGCACCAACTTTACAGCTTGGTAAATACAATGCTGGTGCATTTGTGATAAAATCAATATAGCGTTCTCCATCATCATTTTGATCGTTCATTGGATCTGGACATAAAACCCCATCAATATCAAAACAGGCATTTTTTAATCCTGGATGATTAAATATATTCCATTCAAAATATCTTGGAGTTGGTATCACTTCAAAAAAATAATCAGCATCATTTTTACATTCTTGACTTGCATAAATTACACAAAACTCTAATTGGTATTTATCTATAACTGGTTTCAGTTCTTTTTTACATTTTTTAAGAGCAGATCCAGAACCAATACTATCATCAATAACTAATACTTTTTTATATGAATCCTTTTTAAAATATTGTTTTCTTTCTCCAGATCCATAGATATAACCATTAATAAAAGAATGAATATCTGTATAAGGTAAGTTAAGGTATAATGCTAAGAGGTTTGCTGGTAACATTCCACTACGAGGAACACCTACGATAAGATCGAAATCCTTTGGCAATATACTTAGTTTCTCTCTTATGATTTGATTCATATTTTTGATACTTCTATAATTCATTTTTTTCTTCTTTTTTATAATTTAAAATATGCTCTTGTTCTATATCTGGAGATTTTACAATAAACACCAAGCTAACAAACATGATCATTGAGGTTGGTAACTGACAAAAGACTCCATTTCCATAGGAAGCAACTAAAACTCCCATTACTCCACAGGTAAGTGCTGTCATTTTAATTCTAAACTCTTTATCTTTTAACTTAAACATAATATTATAGGAGGCTATTACCATAAAATAGCCTATCATAAACAAGTAATAAATAAGTCCTACAACTCCTGTATCTGCCCAAATTTGAACATACCAACTATCAGTTGCTATACTAGCCAAATATGTATTAGGGCTAAATCGTTTCCCCCAATTTCCTGTGGCACCTATACCTCCACCAAAAGGTCTAGATACTAGGTATCTTTTTAATTTTTTTTGATTATTAAGCCGTACTTGGAAAGAAGGGGTTGTGGTATCAAAAGCAGTACGCATTCGTCTAATTTCAGCATTACTTTGACCAATATAAGTATGAGCAAAAAAGAAATAAACTAAAAATCCTAAAATAGCTCCTAAGACAATAACCTTTATGTTTTTGCTTAAAATTAATAATAATACCCCCCCACAAAAAGGGACTGCAATAGCTCCTCTTGTTCCTGAAATCACCATTCCAATTAATCCCATAAGCATTACGAAAAAATAAAATACCTTCCTTTTTTTCTTTATTTTAGAAAAAAATGTCATGATCCCGAATACTAATCCAGTATGAGACTGAGAGGCGCCAAATTGCCCTGCATCTGAATAAAATGAAAAGATTCGTAATTTTCCGAAAAGTATATGAGTTTTATATGCTCCCCCATCAAGCCATCTTTGTTCAAAAATATCTACTCCAAAGAAATATTGTTGTAATCCCTTAAGAGTCGCAAGTATTGATAAGATTCCCCAAATAGTAAAAAATAAATTTAAATCTTTAGGTTTACTGAATAAGATAATGATTAAAGGAATAGATAAAAATTGATATAAAGAAATCCCTCTCATGGCATAAAACCAGGCTTCAATACTTGAAGATTCTGGGTTACCTATTTGAACTATAATATAAAGCATCCATAAGCCTGATAAGTATGTTAATGGATGTGCTACTTTATTCCATTTTTTTCCGTTATTAAAAAAATTAAAAAAAAGACTTATATATAATAACACCAATAGAATGTCTACACTTAAACCTAAGGGTAATTGAATGTATCGGGTAAGACCTATTATAATAAATCCTAAAATAAATAATAAGATTAATGCTTGTTTTGGTTTTAAAAAAACCAATAATAACACCCCTATTGCCATTAAAAAAGAAAATGATAATATTATCCCTATACCTTTTATTGATACTGACAAGAACAATATGATCATTAACCCACATAAAATTACTATAATAGGAAACACATCTCTTTTACTTAAGGTGTTTGAAAAAGGGTCTATATGTTTATTTTTATAACTCATTTTACTTCTTCACTTTTATTAACCCCATGCTTTTTAGTGATTAAGTCCCTCATTTTTTCAAAAACAAAAATTCCTCCTTGTAAAACCCTATTTGCAGAGATATTAATATCTTCTCTAAGAAAAAATATGCCTAAAATAAAACCTATGAGAGTAAATAATATAGTAGCTAATGCAACTAAAATTAATGATTCAAATACAAACACTGCAATTAGATCTCCTATGATATTAGTTATTAGCATAATACTAACCTTAAATGCATTTTTTTGAGGTTTATTAACACTATCCAAAGCAATACCTGTCATTTTTTCAACTGGTAATAGTAAGCCATATATAATTAATATTTTGGTCAATAATACGATGTCTACATCTAGAAGTTGCTGATTCAAATATTGATCTCCAGAAATTAATAAGATTAATGACTCTGTAAATGTTAAAAGCAAACACACAATAAGAATAAATAAAAATGATAATCCACCTGTATATTGATGGAAAATAGTACTTAATTTATTAGTATTATTCTGAATACTAGCTTTGGACATTTTTGGAAAAGCAGTTACCGTGAAGCTTATTAAAGGTATTTGCATAAATTGTATTATTTTAATTGGAATACTATAAAGGGCTACTGCTGCCATTCCAAGTGGACTTAAACTTATAATTATAGTATCAGAATTTCGAAGTAAATTGGCTCCTAATGAAGTAAAAACACTATGCTTTCCAAAATTGAAAAGTGTTTTAATCTTATTTTTACTGGATTTAAAAATATGTTGAATACCTGTCCAGGATTTAAAAATACAGATTATTGAAACCGCTAAGTTTACCAAAAGATATATCAATATTAGCTGTTCTAAGTTCCACTTAAAATAAAAGTAATGAAGGAGTAATAAGACAAAAAAGCTAACACTGTTCATAACTTTAATAGTTAAAATATGATCAAATCGCAACTCAGATCTAAATAAAATAATAGCCGTATTCCAAGGGAAATTTAACCAAATTAAATATGGATAGTATTTAAAAAATGGGCCATAACCAACAGCATCAATATTATCTTTAAACAAAGAATAACACAGTACTAAAACAAAAACAATAATTAAGGAAGTAAATACTCCTATTACAATACCAGAACCTATTAGCGTTGGTTTTTCTTGATCGGTACTTCCAGATAGAAACCGAATGAGCGCATTACTCATGATTCCTTTTATAATCATTTCTACCAAAGAACCAGATGAGATGAATATAACCCATTTTGCAAAGTCAGTAGGTTCAAAATACCTGGCCAGAAGTGCAAAGTTTATTAATCCAAATAGTGCAACTACCATGTTTCCTGACAAGGACAGGAAATTCATTTCTTTAACGATATTTTTTAAGATACTGATCATTGCTTTTTTAAAACCCCTTATTTTTTATAAATTGTAATCGAAATAAACGTTTTATTAAACATCTTATTTTTGTCCTTCTCATAGGTATTTCTCCTAATATTTTTTCTATTTCATCTAGGGTTGTTCCATTAAGAATTACATCTATATCATTGTCCACATTTTTTCTAAACCTACTCAATACATATGAATCTGCTTTTGACCATAAACGATTTGCTCTACACACCAAAAATTTAAGATCTGCCTGCTTGCATAATTTTACTGGATAATTATGATCTAATAAACTAGGAAGTTCTATAATAATACATTGAGGATTAAACTCTTTTGATATAAGACTAATAGGTATTAGGTCCATTGGTGATTTTGCTTTAAAAAAAGTATCATTGATAGCATACTCAATATATTGCTCAGGTTTTAAAAAATTCAAAGGATTTTGTAAAAAAGAATTTGAAAAATCACTCCCAGAATTATGATATCCTAAAAAACGAAAAAGTAAATTAGGCTTCTTATTAAACTGTTCAGGAATACTTCTTCTTTTTGGAGTTAAAATAGCTGTACTTGTACCAACCCCTTCAAAATATCTAGCAATATTTTCGGCTATATATGATTTTCCTTCACTAGATTGCGTGCTTGATAAAACTATAGTAAGTAGTTTTCCTTTTCTCTCTAGGATTTTTTCATTTAAATCAACCATAAATAATTGTAAAATTCGAGTTTGAATGCGGTCTAAATCAATTCGATTACCCATAGAGAAAATTTTTGGAAAAGTTGCTTTAACACTTAAGCCTAATACCAAAGATGTGCGCTCTGAGCTTTTTAATGTTTTGTCAAAATAGTTTATCAGTAATATACTTATGAGAATAAAAACTAAGCTTAAAACCATTACACCAATTAAAATTAATAATCGCTTTGAAGGAAGTGGCTCAATTGGGAAAAAAGGTGGATCTAATACTTGTAAATTTTGACTCAACTGTGTATCTTGAAATCTAATTTTAGCAATATTCAATCCATTTAAAATTTGCAAATATTCTTGCTCAGCAACATCTATTTCTCGTTGAATTTGTTTTAGTATGGATCCTGTTGGCGCATAATTTGCATATTCTTTTTCATAGTCAGCATTTCTAGAGTCTAAAATGCCTATTTTAGCTTCTAAATCTTTAGATAATACTACTTCATCTATCCACTCTGGCAATACCTTTTTAATAGGAATACCTTCTGTGGTATTTTCAAAATTATAAAGTTCACTCACCTGAGCTTTCATTTGCTCATCCAATACGTCCCGTTTCTCTTTTAAAGCCTTTAACTTATTATCTTGCTTAAAATTTTCTGACCTAGACTCAGTTAAAGATATTCGATAATTTAATTCGCTAATCTCTTTTTTGGAAGATAAAATTTTATCTCTTTTTAATTGAATGAGTTCTTGTATATCAAGTTTTTCTTCGAGCTGATCTACTTTAGCTTTAGATCCAGCCAGTTGTGCCCTAGTGGTATGATACTTCATATACATGTTCTCTCTCATAAATGCTACAGCCTTACTCTGCTCGTAATAATTTATGATATTATTTTCTTTATTAACTTGTAATAAATCACTTTCTAGTATTTTTAATTTCCTCTTAGAGTTTTTAAGTTGTTCTTGAAAATATTTAACAACTGCATCAGAGCCATTCTCTTTAAAATGCTTGTATTTACTACTACATACTTCATAATAAATCTCCAACGTTTGTTTGCATATACCAGGGTCGTCGGATTTATAACCAATTTTTAATAAATCACTACTAAATACTCTTTTGGGTTTAATTGTTGAAATTGCTTGAATTGAATAAAAAGGGTGGTCACCATTAATAAACTCATAAACAATATTGGAGTTATCTTGATTTTTAACTGCTGTTAAATTTGCTACTGTTTCTTCAAATTTTTTGATATATGTACTATCTCTTGAATCATTTATGAATTTGTATTCTGCTGTATAGTCATAAATTTCTTTAGGAATACTTTCAGTAATAAATTCATACGAACTCTTAGATATTATTTCAGGATTAGGTGATTTAAGTAAAATATGTGAACTAAGTAACCTTATAGCAACTTCTTCTCTAGTGTCACGAGAAGTCATAATGTTGATTAAATTATCAAACTCAATATTATTAGTGTAATGGTTAAAGGATTTGTCCATTTCAATTGATGTTTGCGAACTTAAACCTGAAAAAATTACGGTCTCAGAATAGTAACTTTTTTGAGTGTTTTGTGTGAGCAGAAAGACAAAACCACCCATTAATAAAGGAACTACTAAAAGTGTTCTTTTGTGTTTTAGAATAATTCTGAAAAATTGAATAATATCCATTAAATTTTAATTTATTTTGAAACCCACCTTATTTTCTAATAGTTTTTTCGCCTGAAAGAAATAAGATTTTGATTTTTCATATTCAATAGTCAATTTTGTGATAACATCTGAAACTCTAACATATTCGGTTACTGAAATGTGTCCATTTTCAAATTCTTTCTGTATCATTTCAAAATTAACTCTTCCGTTAGCATAGTTTTTAGCATTAATTTCTAGTAATTCTTGTCTTAGAATAAGGTCTTCATAAAGTTTTATTACGTCATCTATAATTTCTTCAATAAGACTTCCATGAAGACTTCTAGCTTGTTCTATTTCAACATCTGCAATAGTATTATTAGCCTTGTTATTGATAATTCCAAAAATGGGTATTTTTAAAAATACTCCTATATTAAAATTCCACTGAAGTAAAGAACTATTGACATCATTAGTGGTAATATTAACTTGATCACTAGTAGAAAAATTATCAAAAACACCATATTGTGCCCCCCCTTGAAAGCCCATATATCGAGTCCAATTTTTAGCTTTAGACTTGGCATGATAGGTTTTGGCGTCGATCTCTAACCGGCGATATTCTAACATCTTATTTTTAGCCAAAGCAGAATCAATCAAAATAGGCAGTAGTGGTATATCTAGTTCATAAGGCTTTTTATTATTTTCTTCTTGCCCATAAACAGTATGCATGCCCAACATAAGCAATCCTAAAATAATAAGATACTTTATATTTGGAATGATATCTTTCATAGCAAATTGTTGAATTAATTTTAAAATTGATTGGAAAGTCAATAAATTATGATCACAAAATGCATAAGTATTGCTTTTAATATAGCTTGATAAAATGGTACATGAGCGTATTTTCGTTTCTTGAAATGATGGCGATACAAAACCATAACTTTTAGTAAAAATTATGATAACCAAGATTCTATTTTTAAGCGAAATAATGTTCATTTTACCAGTTATATAAATGATTAATAGCGTGTGTATTATTATTTACAGATACATTTTTTTATAGTTTAAAAAAATCAATGTTATAATTACATCTATAGAATACCTAATAGTATGCCACATAATAAAAGAATACTCAATACACTTACATTCATCAACTTACAATACTATAAAGATTTAAAAAATCCCAATAAATAGAATTATTTCCAAAAATTGGAATATCTATTTTAAAATCACTTTATACAAATAATATCAGATCATTATTGCTTTTGTGGTGCTTCTTTGGGAGAAGAAAATAAAAGAAGTCAAATTGGTAAAAACAGCTATTTGCTAGTATGTCGTTTATTTATGTACAGAAAGGAATTAGCCCGAATTATTCATAGTATATCTATTACAAAGGCAAACTACCTACTATCTAATGTAATGCTCACCTTTTTTATCCCTCAAAATTTGAGGAACAATTCCTCAAATAAAAAATACTGTACTCCATTTATTTATTGATGTTTTGTCTTTTCACAACGAAAAACCATCAATAATGGGGGGTAGGCTTTTAGAGTCTTTTGATGCTTGTATAAGCCAAAGCCTATATTTCGTGTGTATATTTTTTATTTAATGCTCAATCTAGGATTTGTAGACAATTTAAAAAAACATAAACTTTTGAAAATTTGTTAAAACTTCCGTATTGATTATAGGTATTGTGCCTGTTGCGTAAGTATATATTTTCATAAAAGACCGTGATTTAAGTAAAAAAATGAATATTTAATTTATTGTTAATCAGTATTTTTTTTGTTTCTGAATGCTCAATTTATTTATAGTTATCTCATTTTAGGGGTTGTGCAACGGTTACTATTGTTAGTATTCGTTTTTGTTTTGACACAAAAGAATCAAAAAGGCTAAGACTTCAAATCTAATAATAGATACTCCAGATTTCCTATTCAAATAACATCATGATCTCGATATCTTAAATTGGAGTATTTACAGCCAATTTGTAATTTCTATGTTAACTTTTCTGCATTTAAACTTTATGTATTGCTAATTGAACGAAAAATAGCAAAAGATTGATGAATAGAGGGTTAACTTTAATTATTGAGTTTAAATAAACTAAATCAATTATGAAAAAATACATCCCAAATAATGTTAAAGAGGTATTAAAACCAATTGTTCGATTTGTAAATACAACCTTATATGCTGGAGACAAATACATTTGCCCTATTTGTGATTATGGTTCAAGTGATCTTGCGTATGTAGGTTTTGACATACCAATATTAAAAACGAAACAAATTATAGGAGCAGGACTTAGAAAAGCAGGATGTTTTAACTGTAAATCTATAGATAGAGAACGTTTAGTATTTACATATCTTAAAAATGAAGAAAATATTTTTGAGCACAATACAAATAAAATTTTACATTTTGCTCCCGAAGAAAATATTTCAAATATATTTATTAGGCATCGATTTGAACATTACATTTGTGGAGATTTATTTACAGAAGGATATCATTATCCATCATATGTTCAAAATATGAATGTATTAGACATTCCATTTGAAGACAATTATTTCGACCTTGTAATTTGTAATCATATTCTCGAACATGTCAATGAAGATATCGATGCTATGAAAGAAATTTGCAGGGTATTAAAGCCCAATGGAAAAGCCATACTGCAAGTTCCTATTGCTAAAAATACTTACCAAACTTATGAAGACTTCACCATAACTTCTAGTCAGAATAGAGAGCATTTTTTCGGACAATTCGACCATGTAAGAATCTATGGCCAAGATTACATTGAAAGAATTAAGTCTGCGGGTTTAAAAGTAAACCGGATTAATATTTCATATAAATATCCAAAATTTGGATTAAACAAAGAGGAAGATTTGTTTATCGCAATTAAGTAGGGTAGCCACTAATTAATTTTTTACTGTTAAAAATTTTGTAGAACACGTGAAATTCTTTGAGTACTAAAAGCAAATTGATACCATTAAGAAAAAATAGTATCGATTGCTGTTGTATTTTTAATACAACCAATGACTGAGGTCTTTATTGATTAACCGTGATAGTTTTTTAATATCTTCAGCATAAATTTTATTTATTTCTTTTTTAAGTACTGGGTCAAGTTGAGGTTTGTATAGATTTTTTTGTCGTACTTTATTTTTGATTTTTAACAGAATAGGGTCTTGTTTTAGTTTGGCATAAAATGTTTTGGGTAAAACTAACCTTGCCGTTTTAATTAATCCTTTTGCTTCCCCAAAAATACTATTGAACAATCGGTTTTTGATAAACCCTGATGTATTTAATTTAATACTCATATCAGGTTGAAAGCTCTTATCAACACCAATAAATTCATATAATTCACTCATCAATTTATTGGGTTTTTTTTTAAGATCCTCAAACAAAAATACCTTAATATTTTCTGGAGGAAACTGTCTGTAGAATTTTGAAAGATGTTTATAAATGAAACCTTCTTTAATTAAGTCGTTTCGGGTCCACCAAATTGTATTGTTTTTGTCTAAACAATCTTCAAAATTCTTAGAAGGGAGCTTATCAATGCGTGCTAAATGCAAAAACCTGGAATACAGGCGCTCGGTAGGCTGTCTTAAAATTACAATTATTTTAGCGTTTGAAATATGATGATGTATTTGTTGACAGGCTGTTTCATGGTATAAATAAGTTACAGATACTTCACCAACTGTTTGCTCTGGCCTAGCATTTTTAAACAAGTCTAAATATTCATCTTGATTTGTAACAGACATTTGATAGTAAAATAACTCACTGGGATCATCTTTAAAATCAGTTTCGCTAGCCAACTCATAACCAAAAAAATTAGGTTCTTTTCTCGGACACATAAAAATTTCAGGATGCTGATTCAAGTAATAATCTAATGAAGTTGTTCCACTTTTACCACCACCAATAATGACAAAGTTTGGCCATCTTAATACGTTAGTATTGGTATTTTGTTCTTTTAATTTCATATGTTTTTCGATTTAATAAGTTCAAAAACTGTGGTTTAAAAAATATTTTCTGTTGCTAAATGTTATATAACTTCGTTGGTAATTCTACTTTTGTAATATTATTGCATCTAATTAGAAATGAAAATAAATCATGTCTTAAGGTTATACAATCATTCCTGCCGCTACGGTTTCATTTGTAGCATCGTCTATTAATATAACACTTCCAGTAATTCGATTTTCTCGATAAGTATCAACCATTAAGGGTTGTGTTGTTCTAATTTTTACTTTAGCAATGTCATTCATGTGTAATTGGCTATCGTTACTAATTCTTTCGAGAGTATTAATATTAAATTTATAAACCACTTTTTTAATCATTGCTTTTTGTGTATTAGATGTATGCCTTATTGTATATTTTGTTCTTGGTTTGGCTGAATTATTGTTGAGCCAACATAGTATTACATTTAAATCTTGTGTAGCTTTCGGTTTATTATTTGATTTAACAATCATGTCTCCTCTGCCTACATCAATATCCTCTTCTAGTGTAAATGAAACAGACATGGGAGCAAAAGCTTTATTAAACTTTTTATTAAAAGTATCAATAGATTTTATCGTCGAGGTAAATCCTGAGGGCAAAATGGTCACTTTATCGCCTGTTCTAAAAATACCACTTGAAACCCGGCCCGCATAACCTCTATAATCTCTATGGTTTTCAGATTGAGGCCTAATTACCGTCTGCACAGGAAATCTGGCGTCTACTTTATTAAAATCACTAGCAATGTGTAAGGTTTCAAGGGTATGAAGCAAAGGGGCTGCTTGGTACCAATCCATATTTTCTGATCGATGAACCACATTATCTCCTTTTAATGCACTAATGGGAATAAATCGAATATCTTTAATTAACAATTTTGAAGAAAATTTTTCGAATTGATAAATCACCCTATTAAAGACTTCTTCAGAATAATCAACTAAATCCATTTTATTAACACATACAATAATATGTGATATTTGTAATAATGAGGCAATAAAAGAATGGCGTTTGGTTTGCTCAATAACACCATTTCTAGCATCTACCAAGACAATTGCAGCATTAGCAGTTGATGCACCAGTAACCATGTTTCTTGTGTATTGTATATGGCCAGGAGTATCGGTAATAATAAATTTACGTTTTGGGGTTGTAAAATATCGATAAGCCACATCAATGGTTATACCTTGTTCTCTTTCATCTCTTAAGCCATCAGTAAATAAAGCTAAGTCAAGCCCTTCATAACCTTTTTTTTTGCTGGCCGATTTAATTGATTCTAATTGGTCTTCAAAGATTGACTTTGAATCATATAATAAGCGACCAATTAAGGTGCTTTTTCCGTCATCTACACTTCCGGCAGTGGTAAAACGTAATAATTGATTGTTGTCTAACATATTGTCTATGATTTAATTAAAAATACCCTTGGCGTTTTCTATCTTCCATAGCAGATTCAGAACGTTTATCATCACTTCTGTTTCCACGTTCTGTATGCCGCATGGCAGCAACCTCAGCCACGATTTTCTCTAATGTATTTGCATTAGATTCCATACCTCCTGTTATGGTAATATCACCCAAAGTTCTAAACCGTACTTGTTTGGTAACAACTTTTTCTTGTTGTTGTAGTATCAAAAACTCAGAATTTGGAATCCATGAATTTTGCCTCCATACAACCTCACGTTTATGAGCAAAATACAAGGAAGGAATGGCTATTTGTTCTCTTTTAATATAGTTCCATACATCCATTTCGGTCCAGTTACTAATGGGAAAGGCTCTAAAATGTTCTCCTTCAAAGTATTTTCCATTAAAGATGCTCCACAGTTCTGGTCGTTGATTTCTTGGATCCCATTGACCAAATTCATCTCGATGAGAAAAAAAACGTTCTTTCGCCCTCGCTTTTTCTTCATCACGTCTCCCCCCACCAATGGCACAATCTATTTTATGATTTTCAATGGCATCTAATAATGTTGTTATTTGAAGTGCATTTCTAGTTGCGTTTTTCCCTTTTTCTTCGGCAACTCTTCCCATATTAATAGACTCTTGAACAGACCCAACGATGAGTTCTATGCCCATGTCTTCTATAATTTGATTCCTAAATTCAATGGTTTCAGGAAAATTATGTCCCGTATCAATGTGTAATAAAGGAAAGGGAATTTTAGCAGGATAAAATGCTTTTTTGGCCAAATGTGTGACTAAAATAGAATCTTTACCTCCTGAAAATAAAATCACCGGATTTTGAAATTGTGCCCAAACCTCACGCAATACGTAAATGGCTTCACTCTCTAACTCATCTAAATAATTTAAATAATATTTACTCATTGTTCCAATTTTAATTTTGGTGTGATGTATTTTATAACTCTTGAAACTGCTTTTTTTAAGGATTCTGTTTCGGTTTTTATTTCTATATCGGGAGCTTCCGGAATTTCATATGGAGCAGAAATTCCTGTCATGTCTTTAATGATTCCAGATCGAGCTTTTTTATACAACCCTTTTACATCTCTTTTTTCACATTCTTGTAAACTAGTATTGACAAATATTTCAATGAAATTTTTATCCTTAACAATTTGTCGAATGTTTTGTCGGTCTTTTTTGTAGGGTGATATAAAGGATGCTATGGTAACAATTCCAGCATCTAACATTAAATTTGCAATCTCAGCGATTCTTCGAATGTTCTCTGATCTGTCTTCTGGATCAAAAGTCAAATCCTTGTTAATACCTTGACGAATATTATCACCATCTAAGACATAGGTTTTAACCCCCAATTCGTATAATTTTTTTTCTAAAAAATTAGCAATGGTTGATTTTCCCGATCCCGATAAACCCGTAAACCAAATTAACAATGATTTATGGTTATTAATTTCTGAGCGATCCTTCCTGGATATCTGATATTTTTGTTCTACTAAATGTTTTCTCACAGTTTTTGTTTTTTTGAAAAAAATTTATGTTTAATTTTCCACAGGGGTATTTTCAACCATGCTTTTTCATGTAAGTAATACAAACAAAATTTGGTAATCAATTCTGTTAATGCAATAAAAAATGCGATCTCATCAAACCGATCCAAAACAATACCGGAAATAATAAATGTTGTTAGAGTAGCAATAATTCTCCATGAAATGGTTTTGTTTAATACTTCCTTATTGGTTGAAGCTCGCTTACCATTCACTCGCAACCAAAAATGTTCATGTACATAAAAAATGATGAATTTTAAAATACATTCTGATGCTCCAATTTCTAGAGCAGTCTCGAAGCTACAATAATCAAAAAAGCAAGTGACAAATAAAACAACCATAACGGTATCAAGGAAGGCTATAAACCGCCAAGAAACGCCTTTCAAAATACTTCTGATATGGAATATTTTTTTTAACACTAGATTATTTTTTTACTAAAAACATTGGGTTTAATAGTTTTTCTTTGTTGTACAATAACATTTGGTTGGTTTCATTAGAGATTACTTGAATACCTACCGCATTACAGATGGCTTGTCCGGCGGCAGTATCCCATTCCATGGTGGGCGCAAACCTCGGATAAAAATCGGCTTTTCCCTCTGCTACAATACAAAATTTTAAAGAACTTCCTTTTGAAATAATGCTTATTTCATTACCATCTTTTTTTAATGATTCAACAAAATCTAAGGTGTCTTGATTCATGTGAGATCGGCTCCCAACTACTTTTATTAATTGATCTGTAGTTTCTTTATAACAAATTGGTTTCCAATTCTGAGTTAGTTCTTCAAAAGAAGTAGTGTGGCTTTTTAAAATCATTTTATAAGCCTCTTTACTTTTTACATTAGCTACATACAAGGTTTTGCTGTCTGGTGCATAAATGACACCTAAAATGGGAGATTTATTTTCCACTAAGGCGATATTTACGGTGAACTCTCCGTTTCGTTTAATAAACTCTTTTGTGCCATCCACCGGATCAACTATCCAGCATGTTTTCCATTTTTTTCTTATCTGATAGTCCAATTGTTTGTTCTCTTCACTAATGATGGGAATATTGGTTGGCTTTAAATGTTTGTTTATAATTCTGTTGGCCTCTTTATCTGCCGCTGTAAGCGGTGATTGATCTTTTTTAATTACCACTGTAAAATCAGAATTATATACTTTCATAATGGCTTCTCCCGCTTCTAATGCTGCTATAACTGCTATTTTTAGGTTCTTATCCATAAATTCTTCTTTTATTTACAAAATGCTATTTAATATTTTATACTGAATTGTTTACACATTTAAACGGTTTGTTATTGCTGGTATAAATTCACTTCTAGTAAATGATATCGGTTAGGTGTTTTAGAATTAGTAAAGATTTTTGCCAATTTATTTCTCATTTTTGGTTCTCGGCAATAATTATTTTTACTCGCATGAACTTTCATTTCTACACCCAAGAAAAAACGACTTAAAAAAACGTTGATATATTGAACAACTCCTTGCATCATACGTTACTCTTTTGAATTAATGCTGGAATAGTTCTTAATATCAGTTTAAAATCATACCAAAATGAATAGCGATTTCCTACAAAATAGTCTGCATAAATATTATCCAAAGAAATTCTTTCGTCTTCACTCATATTTCCTTTTCGCCCTCTCATTTCTACTTGCCAGAGCCCAGTAATTCCTGCAGGGGCAAGAAAACGTTTAGACAAGCTATCTTCAGTGAGTAATTCAGCTTCATAAACCGGAAGTGGGCGATTCCCTACAATTGACATATCTCCTTTTAACACATTAATCAATTGCGGTAATTCATCAATACTTGTGTTGCGAATAAAGGCTCCTATTTTTGTTATTCTAGGGTCATTTTTTATTTTGATAAATGTAGATTTTAAATTTCGATTTTGTTCTTTGTTATATAGATACCAATATTCACAAATTTGTTTTTGATCAATAAATAAGCGTGTTGAACAATATTGATTTTCAGTCAATTTAGAACATCTAGGGCAATTAGTGGGAAGTTGGTTGTTTTTTGATGTTTGGTTATACTGATTATTTTCTTTCGCCAATGTGTTAATGAGTTGATCTGAACCTACTCGCATCGACCTCAACTTGTAAAAATCAAATGTTTTTCTCCCTACTCTTTTTGCTATATAATAAACCTTCCCTTTAGATTCTAATCTAATAAGAATGATTACAATAAGTAATAAAGGAGATAGAACAAGAAGCGCTAAGGAGGAAAAAACTACATCAAATATTCTTTTAGAAACCGGATATTTAAATTGCAATTTTTGCTTTTTGTGATGATAATTGACTTTGATTTTTCTGTAATTAAATATTGAATTAATTCGATCAAAAACATGATTTTCTGTTACAGTACTCGAATCAAAACAATCTATAATTCCTATTTCAAACGCTTTCTTAAATAAATCTTCACTATAAATATCTGATAAAAGTATAAATATTATTCCCCGCTTGTTTATTCGTTTTTTATTTTTCTCAAATAAGGCAATCCCTTTATTGCCTGGTAAATTTTGTTCGCAAATAATTACATCTATTGCATGTCCTCTTTTTAGCATTTTTTTAACTTGAATGCTATTTGAAGTTACCTTCATTGCTAAGTTCATTTGCTTAGCCTGAACTTGAAAAAGCTCTGGGTTAGTACCAACATAAAGGATGTTAATATCATGGATTATATTTTTAAACGAAAAAGAGTTCATTTTACCATTTATTTGAATAATTAATTGGATACAAATTTTTCTTCACCATTTCTTTTAATTCTTCAGGATTAAAAGGTTTTGTAAGATAATCTTGAGCGCCTAATTGATAACATTTTATTCGTTCACTACTTTTTTTAGTTCCCGAAAGCATTATAATTGGTGTGTGTTTGGTATAGCCCATTGTTCTTACATATTTAATAAAATCAAATCCATCCATATGTGGCATTTGTATGTCTGAAATAATCAAATCAGGGATCATATCATTCAATAAGCTTATGGCTTCAATACTTGATGACTTTGTAATTACATGATATTCTGAACTTAAAAAATTTTCGATCAAATAACAGGTAGTTAATTCATCATCTACTACAAGAATCGTTTTTCTCATGATTATATATTTAAATAAATTAGGCTAAGTTCTAATTAGCATATTGAATAGTTGTTGTTTATACTCATGCCAGACACTATTGGAAGTAAAAGTAATAGCAGTTATAGTTGCCATTTTACTAGTTGAATTCTTAATTTTTTCAACTACTAAGAACCAGTTCAAGTAGTTTTGTAAATACTTTGTAGCTACATCATTAAAAGAATCCATAAACTTTCTTAATCTCATATCCATATTATTGACATTCTGCACATTGTATACTTTATCTACAGTCCGTTGTACTTTTAATGCGTTGAATTTTTTATGAGGTATTGTATTTGCTTTTGCAAATTCACCGTAACTTCTGTGACTATCACTGCAAAGCACATCGGCTTTATCAAGTTTTCCTTTGCGTACTTTTTCTAATTTTTTTTTACTAATACGACCTCTTGTAGCTACTTTAAAGTCTTTATTTCCAGACCTATCACAGGTGGCAACTACACCTACTTTTTCATTGCTTATACCTGCTTTACTTGCTTTTTCTCCTCGTTTCTTAGGTTTTCTATCTAAATGACGATTTCCTTTTTCTGAATAGGAAAAGAATAAATCATCACTCTCAACGATACCTTGAAATTCTTCTACTGATACACTAGAAAATGAAGTAAGTAATTTATGACGCCAATCAAAAGAAGTTTGAATCGATATCTCTGTCTCTACCGTACTTTTTCTTATACTATAGCCTGAGAGTAAACAATATAAATAACGATTCAACTTATCTTTCTTCTTGATGTTATACCAAAATTTCCCTGTGGTTTCACTAAAATTCTTCTTGCATCCATTGCAAAGATAACGTTGAACACCTTTAAGTTTACCGTTGGATCGGATGCGTTTTTCTGAACAATGTGGGCAAGTAACTGCTCTACGCTCACTTGTATCTTTTACTTCTTTGTCCTCTAAGAACAATGATAATAATAAGGAAATTATCTCTTGTTGAGTTATGGAATCACTATTGATAAAAAAATCTCTAAAGTCTGATGGAATCATATAATATTGTTTGTTAATAAAGATAATACATCTCTTATTTTAGAACTTAGCCATAAATTATAATACTATGCTATAGATACCTAAAACTGTACCATACATGATATAGACTCTAAATACCTTATTTTAAGGAACTTTGTGAAAACAAAATCATTTTATATTCTAAAATTTAGAATTATTTCCAAAAAATGGAAAATGACATTCTACAGTATTTTATCGAAATACTTAATTGTTTTTATCAATCCTTCATTGAGTGATATTATAGGTTCCCAATTGAGATGATCTTTAGTTAACCTAATATCTGGTTACCTCATTTTAGGATCATCTGGGGGAAGCGGCTTAAACACAATTTTAGATTTGGAATTGGTAAGCGTAATAATTTGATTTGCTAATTCGATAATTTTATATTCTGAAGAGTTTCCTATATTAACTTGACCTATAAATGCACTGGGACTTTTCATCATTTTTACCATTCCTAAAATTAAATCATCTATATATTGAAAGCTTCTCGTTTGATTGCCATTACCATAAACGGTAAGCTCTTGATTTTTTAGTGCTTGAACGATAAAATTTGAAACCACTCTTCCATCATTTTGGTGTATTCTAGGTCCGTAGGTCTTAAAAATTCTAATCATTTTTATGTTGACCTTATTTTGTCTTTTGTAATCCATAAACAGCGTCTCTGCAGCTCGCTTTCCGACGTCATAACAAGATCTAATGGGGTTGACATTCCCCCAATACGTTTCAACTTGTGGGTGAATGATAGGATCGCCATATACTTCACTCGTTGAAGCTTGTAATATTATTGCCTTTAATCTTTTTGCCAAACCAAGCATATTGATCGCTCCTAACACAGATGTTTTAATGGTTTTTATCGGATTGTATTGGTAATTTATTGGTATGATGGACAGGCAAGATTATAAATCTCATCACACTCAATAAAAAAGGTTTCGTAATATCATGCCTGATAAGTTCAAAACATTTATGATCTAATAAATGCATAATATTTTCTTTATTTTCCGTAAAGAAATTATCAAGACAGAGCACCTCATGCCCTTCAATAATTAAATAATCACATAAATGAGATCCTACAAAACCGGCACCCTCTGTAACTAATATTTTTCTTTTCATAAGGCATTGTGTATTTCTGTTTTACAACCGATGCTATAGTAATGAAATGGATAGTTTTTTAAATCTGTAGCGTTAAAAAATATTTCTCCCATCAAAAATAATAGGCTACTTTAACAAGGATTTAATTTTAATAAAATTGGGTACTTAAATTCAGACCATTCCGTTAAAATAGCTAGGAAATCTGCATCTTTAAGTGCCAAATATTCATCTTCACAAAAATGTATCTTACTATTAAAATATTTTTTTACTTCTTCCATTGCTACTGGATAATATGCTCTAACAATAGCACCTACTCCTAGTATTTTATTGGTCTCAGAAATAGTTAAAACTATGTACTTTAGTGCATTTCTCTTTAGCTTCTAAAAAGGCCTACCTTTGTTTTTATGTCAATTCAAAGAGTAAATAGTCATAGTGTTTCTCGTTAACAGCGCATATAGTTTGTAGTACTAAGTATAGGTATGCAGTATTAGAAGGAGATATACAATTACGTTGTCGTACACTATTAGTACAGATTTGTGAATCAGAGGATGTAGAGATCCTAAAAGGAGTTGTGTCTAAGGATCATATTCACATGCACGTTGAATATCGTCCGTCATTAAGTTTGAGTACCTTGATAAAGAAGTTGAAAGGAAGGAGTTCACGAAAATTACAAATGGAATTCCCAGAATTAAAGCAACGTTATTGGGGTAAACATTTTTGGGGAATAGGTTATGGTTGTTGGAGTACAGGTAATACCATAGATGAAATGGTAAATGAATATTTGGAGCATCATAGAAAACCAAACGATGGTTCAAACAGAAATTTCATTATTGAGAAATGACCATTGCGGGACTTTCAGTCCCGAACCTATGGACTTTCAGTCCATAGTGGTTCAGTTATAAACTCTTGTTTTAATGGAATAGAAGGTTAGACTATACCATTTTGGGAAGTTTCTGCTACTGGAATTACTATTGAGTCACAATCACCAGAGAGATTATCTGGTTTTCAAGTGGTTAAATTAACTGTTCCAGCAGGAATTGATGGTTATTTAAGGCCTTTAGCTAAATATTTGCCTTCATTTTTACTTCCAGTCAAATATGATCGAGTTAATTTTGGAGCATTTATAAAAACGGATAAACCTAATGCAATAAAGACAATATGTAGTGCATCTGCGGGAATCACCACAGGTTTGTAGCATCTAGGAGTTTCTTTATGGCATATGATTGGTATGACAAGCATAGTAAATCGTACAGCTTCATATAATCCAAAATTTCACATAAGAAACTCAAGTTCTCAAACAGCACTTGAGGTATATATAACAACTCCTACACTAAATTTTGGAAAAACATCTGTTAAATTGGAAGTAAAAACAATTACTGGTGCAGGAGGAATAATAACAGGAACATTAACTACAAGTATGGTATCCATCTCAACGAATGTTACATGCTTTTTAGTTTTACCAAAAACAGGAAATGTTTTTAAGTAAATGGTATAAATACAATCATTAGAATTAATTATTTAACTCAAGATATATTTCCAAAAGGAACTATCATTACACTTTTGTTTAATGATGCTAATACCAATGTTATTAATGGATCCTATATAAATTTGGTAAAAAATTTTACTTCCTTAGCGAATAGTTCACTTACTCTTATTTCTTTAGGTAATGGTGTTTGGAGAGAAATGAACAGGAACCAAGTTCAATAGTTTTTACTTTTTTTTTATGGAATAGCTTTTAGTATTATTTTCTTAAGTGGTAAATAATGATTAACTTAAGGTGTTTATATTAAATAGTTAAAATATGATGAAGCAGTTATATAAATTGATAAGAAATATTTTTTCAAAAGAACCATTAGAAGAAACAATCTCAGTTGAATTTTCAATTTATGATGCGATATCGATAGGTGTAATTCTAGTAATTGTTTGGTGGTTATTATTTTATTAAAATCTTTTTAGTAATGGTTTTTTCAGTAGTAGCAATTTTTACTAAATACACCCCTTCGGCTAAATTAAGTTTAATATGTGTATTATTGTTAATTTTTGTAGTAAATAATTTCCGCCCTTGAATTGAAAAGAATGTAACTTGATAATCAGGATTAGTTCCTGAAATATATAATTTTTCTGAAGTAGGGTTGGGGTATATTTTAAATGCTTCGTTATCAAAATTTGCAATGCCTAAAGGTTGATTCCATACATCACCAATATTTATTCCCCAAATATATTCTACTAAATCAGGCTGATCAATAAATGGGTTTCTGTTTTTTTGCCAAGTGTAAACTACATTATTTCTATTCATTTCAAAATCATCTGGCGGGTCATTTCTATGCCAATTTAATAAAGTAGCTAAGTCCCCAAGTTGCCCAGTGACAGTAGGAAATCCATTTACTACTTCAAGCCCATTATAGCGAATTTCCATATACAATACACTTCTAGCAACATCTCCTTTAAAACTTCCCAAGGTTCCAGTAGGGCCATTATATTGTCCGTAATGTTGATTGTTTCGAGTACTATTTTCTGGTCCATCTGCTGCTCTTAACGCATGTGCATCAGAATTACCATGTCTTAATGAATCGGCTTTTGTTGTCCAGTACACGTCTGGCCCATCAGTAATATCATCTAAATCAATATTATTAAAACCACCCCTTGAACGAGGGTAAGTGTGTTCTCTGTTCCAAGTACCAACATTGTTTGATGATGTTTGGAAATCTAACTTAGCCCTGCCTTGTTCTGTGTATACTAACCATACTTGGTTACTGTTTTCTGGGTTCTGATCAGCTTCTTTTAAAATGTCAATGACATCATTATAGGTTTGTGCTCTTACAGTTGCCGGGTTCGCAATAATATCCTGTATGGCTTGGCGTAAGTTTATATCAGCTAATCCGTTTAAGGAGTTATAATAACCTGCGGGTTGGGTACTATTTACAATTCCAAACGTTGGACTTACAGGGGTTCCCCATGGAGCAATTATAAAATCATTATCGATTACTCTTAGTTTTATGAAATTATTAAAGGGAATATATGGTGCTATTAAATTAGAGAATTTAATAATTGGTTCTTCATCACCTTCATCTAAAATATCATCAATTAAAGTGATGGTTGTTGTTGCTGAATTTTGTCCATTTGGTATTGTTACTGAAGTGTTTCCTGTAAAATCAGCTGTATTAAAGCCAAAATTATTTAAAGTAAAATTAAAAGTATAATCAGCGGTTACATTTTGTTGTGTTGTAAAAATAATATCAAAAATTGCGCCTTCAGTATACTGTGTTTGTGCGGTAGATATAGTAATGGGATTGAAAATAATACCACTACCATCATTTAATTGTCTTGGAGTAGGAGTAGTGGAGGAATAAGTAACATTGTTATTACCATCTACGAAACGTTGAATAGAATTGGTATTATTACCAGACCCTTCGTTTATTTGTGTAGTAATCCCTAAAAGTCCCATTAACACGGTATCATCGGCATCTGAAGTATCATAAACTAATGCATCAATTAAATTTGTTTGAGTAGCTAAAGTTCCTTCTGGAAAATCAGTATCGTTACCAAGGTAAATAGCAACGGCATCTGCTCCATTTTGAATTAGATTAGCTGAAATTAGTAACTGCGGGAATGGAGTAACAGTATTACTTCCAATAAGTAATAAACCGTTTTGATCTGTTGTGTAACCGTCTAAATCAATAGTAAAATAGCTTGAGTCTGCCCCAGAAGTTGATCCGTTAAAAAATACAAGTACATAACCATCTAAAGCAAAATTTGGGGAGACTGATTTTAATTCAATAAATTCTTTGTCATCTATTCCAGGGCTGTCACAATCTAACTCATTTATGACTACTTGACTCAATAAAAGTTGACTGATAAATAGAAAGAAAAAGGAAGTAATTATGTTTTTCATATGGGGAGTTTTATACAAATGTACTAACTTATATTATTATTGTAAATTTTGTGCATAGTTAAAGAGTTTCTTACAAAACAAGCTTCAATATTAAAAAAGATAAGCTTCTTTGGCATAATTTTACATTTTATAATTCCAAAAGAACATCTTTTGCCATAAGTTTTAAAAAACACACAAATGAAAAAATCCTATTTATTTTCAAGAATCTGTATATTAGTTTTCGTGATCTCCCTTATAACTTCTTGTAGAGGACAATCTCATTCAAATAACGAAAATGATATTAATAAGCTGCTCAAAAATGAAGAATCACAAATTGGAGAATATGTAGTAGAAGTATTTCAAGACTCTAAGGAAAACATTTGGTTTGGAACTTTAGAAAAGGGAGTTGCAAAATTTGATGGAAACAATCTGAAATATTTGACAGTAGAAGACGGATTACCAAGTAATCGAATAACAGATGTTATTGAAGATAATTCGGGAAATTTATGGTTTGGAACAGGTGTAGGAGTATCGAAATTTGACGGAAAAATATTCACAAATTATTCAGAAAAAAATGGACTTTGTAGCAATATGGTAAGCAATTTATTTATCGATAGTAAAGGAAACTTTTGGATTGGAACTTGGGGAGGAGTTTGCAAGTTTGACGGAATTCAATTTGAAAATTTTCCAATTCCTTATCCGAAAATAGAAACTAAAATCAACCCTGATACAAAAGATTGGATAACCTCTATTGCAGAAGATAAAAAAGGAAATATTTGGTTCGGAAGAGACGGTTACGGATTGAGTAAATTTAATGGAAACTCCTTTGTTCATTTCACAACAAAGGAAGGTTTGATCTCAAACAATGTTCAGTCAATTGTGGAAGACAAAAAAGGAAACATTTGGATTGGAACGAGAGTAGCAGAGAAAGATAACTCTGATACTGACAAACGATTTGGTAAAGGCGGATTGAACAAATATGATGGCCAGAAATTCGTTCATTTCCCTGAAATGAAGGGACTAAGCGAAAGTGATATTTTTTCAATTTATAAAGAAAACTCAAACGATTTATGGATTAGTACGACAAGCAACGGAGTTTATAAGTATGTAAACAATGAGTTCGTAAATTATAATGTTCCAACTTCGACAATGGTTTTTTTAAAAGATATAAAGGGGAATGTTTGGTTAGGGTGTGCTGGTGGTTTATACAAAATTGATAAAAAAGGAGAAACAAAAAATGTGACGACAAATGGACCGTGGGATTAAAATAAAGAAAGGCTAATGATGGTTATAATCAATTCGTAATTGGTTGATTATTTAGGATTTGTCGCTTTCAGCTAAGTCTGACAAATATTTTTATTAGGCTTAAAAAAAATAAACAGTTTTGGCTAAATACTTAAACGGAAATTCACTACTTTTAATTCCCGTACTAATTATAATCGGAGTGCTAGAGACAATAAAACCCAATGAAGATAATTACATTACCAGATGAACTAAATTTGAATTCTTCCTTCTCTATCTGTGTGTATGATTATGAAAGCACTAAAGAAATCTCTAAACAACAAATCTTATTGAACAAAAACACTTTTAGTTTTCTTCAAGAAGGGAAAAAAGAAGTTTTTTTTGATAATTCTTCCTTTGCAATAGATAATTCTCAATTCCTATTGATGAAATCTGGGCATTGTTTAATGACTGAAAAGCTTTCTAATGTAGCAGATTATTATAGAAGTATTTTATTCTTTTTCTCTAATGAAGAGGTTTTAAAATTCATGAGAAAGTTTGAACTTAACCCAACAGACTCAAGAAAATTGTATTCTACGTATTTGTTTGATTATGATTCATTTATAAAAAGATTTGTGGAGAGTATTTTAGATATTTCAAAACTTTCAAAGTCACTTCAAAAAAATATTTTAGATGCTAAGTTTGAGGAAATAATGCTTTATCTCGTTGAATTTAAAGGGGTAGACTTTTTATATTCTCTAGTTAACAATAGTGGCAACCATAGCCAAAGATTTATTCAGACAATAGAGAGTAATCAATTAAACAAACTAACTATAAAAGAACTTTCCTTTCTATCAAATATGAGTGTTTCAAAATTTAAAAGAGAATTTGAAAAACACTTTCAAAGTTCCCCAAGTAAATGGTTTCAAGAGAAAAGACTTGAACATTCTGCATTCTTATTAAAAAATAAATCAAAAAGACCATCTGACATTTATGAGGAAGTTGGATATAAAAATTTATCAAATTTCATTCAGGCTTTTAAGTTGAGATTCGGGATCACGCCAAAACAATATCAATCAAATTGAACTTTTATCAATACTTTTTGAGCTTTTCTGATGAATACAAAGCCAGTAGTATCAGGTAGATTTGCATCATAAATTAATAATTAAAACAAACATTATGATAAAATCAATTCAAATCCTAACAGTATTAATCGCTTTCTCAACCTCTGCTTTCGGGCAACAGACTTTTACTTTGTCAAGTAATAATTTAGGAGGAGAAGCTACAATTAATGAAGAATTTAATGGTTTTGGTTGCACTGGCAAAAATCAATCTCCTCAATTATCTTGGAAAAATGCTCCTGAGGACACTAAGAGTTTTGCAGTAACGATGTATGACCCTGATGCGCCTACTGGAAGTGGATGGTGGCATTGGGTAGTATTTGATATTCCTGTAAACGCTAACGAATTAGTGTCTGGAGCAGGAAATACAGAACTAAATTTAACACCGGAAGGGGCTATTCAAAGTATTACAGATTATGGAACGAATGGTTATGGTGGACCTTGTCCTCCAGAAGGCCATGGTTTGCATCAATATATAATTACTGTGTACGCACTAAAAACAGACAAACTAGGTTTAGATGAAAGCACTAACCCAGCTGTAGTTGGGTATTATCTGTGGAATAATACATTAGCTAAGGCCAGTGTTGTGACCTATTATCAAAGGAGTAATAAATAATAACTGTAACCGTTGCACAAGTCATAAAACTCTTTTAACCCATAATAAATAAAGTGTTTCTATAATATTTTACTAACTTGTGCCTAACTAGAAAATAAACACCATGGTGTTTATTTTCTAGTTAGCTGTAATTA
>Ga0105354_1000199_pt1 | contig 38226 bp, 46 predicted proteins | sample GOMGulsemesocosm_FD_83658 | JGI IMG/M metagenome (GOLD analysis project Ga0105354, IMG submission 83658) | Methane-oxidizing microbial communities from mesocosms in the Gulf of Mexico - GOM9B Gulf of Mexico | ecosystem: Environmental > Aquatic > Marine > Cold seeps | place: USA: Gulf of America...
TAGCTTGTGGCGCCATACCAACACCAATCTTACCCATTAATTCTCAAAATTGTTCTCTATCTTCTGTAACATTAATGGCATCAATATCTACACCAATTAATTCTACTCCAAAATCCTTCCAAATACCTTTTTCATCTGCTTCAATACATAAATTTAATGCCGTTTGTCCACCCATGGTAGGTAAAACAGCATCAATTTGAGGATGATCTTTTAAAATCTTAATTATAGATTTGGTATTTAAAGGCAATAAATAGACATGATCCGCCATAGTTGGATCTGTCATAATTGTTGCAGGATTAGAATTTATTAAAATAGTTTCTATTCCATCTTCACGTAAAGAACGTAAAGCTTGAGTTCCTGAATAGTCAAACTCACAAGCTTGTCCAATGACTATTGGACCAGATCCAATAATTAAAATTGATTTTAAGTTTTGATTTTTAGGCATAATGTTGATTTTGAGCTTACAAAAATAATTTAAAAAATGATGTAAAAAAAGGCGTTACACCTAAGTAACGCCTAATATATATTAACAATTGTTAATCATTTTATTTTTTATGTCTAGTTTCTGAAGAAACAGAAATTTTCTTTCTTCCTTTTGCACGACGACGAGCTAATACCTTTCTACCATTAGCAGAAGCCATTCTTTCTCTGAAACCATGTTTATTTCTTCTCTTTCTTTTCGATGGTTGAAACGTTCTTTTCGGCATTGTCTTATTTTTTTAAATCTGAATAGTAAATCGTTTTGTAGTTTTAGTATCACCCTAAAACTGAGCGCAAATATACAAAGTCTTTTTAATGTAACAAACCTAAAAATTATTTTTTTTTGATGATTTTTTAAAATCGTATTTTTCAATAAATTTTAGTTTCTTTGCAACTCGTAATATAACGACAACAAAATTATACTTTTTTAGATTATGTTTAATAAAATTTTCAAATTAATTATTGCCGGACTAATAATAGCTTATGCCATATATGAGTTTACCCAAGGACATATTGGTAATGGAATTATGTATATATTATTATCTCTTATTTTTATATTTCTTTATTTTAAAAATGAATTTATCTTATTAGCATTTTTAAAATTACGTAAACAAGATTTTGAGGGCGCTAAAAACTGGTTAAACAAAATTAAGAATCCTGAAGCTGCTTTAGTAAAAAAACAACAAGGTTATTTTCATTATTTACACGGAATAATGTCTTCTCAAACAGATATTGGTGAATCTGAAAAAAGATTTAAAAAAGCAATTGAGCTTGGTTTAAGTATGGATCATGATTTAGCTATGGCTAAATTAAATCTTGCTGGAATGGCTTTAACTAAACGTAAAAAACAAGAAGCTGCTAAATTACTTAAAGAAGCTGAAAAATTAGATAAACAAGGCATGTTAAAAGATCAAATTAAAATGATTAAAGAAAACATGAAACGTGCGCAAGGTCCAACACAACATTATGGTCAAGGTGGATCGGCTAGAGCACAAAGACGTGCAAGTCGTTAAACTAAATTTAAAAAAATACTATTTAAAAGCATCTATTTCAGATGCTTTTTTTATTTAAAAAAAAATCTATAAGATGCTCATTTTTAGATTTTTAACTGATATTTTAACCAAAATATTTCATTAATCGTAAATAGAACCTCATTTAACGACTATATTTTTACATAAAGTAACTTATTTGCATCTTTACTTAAACCTAACAACATGACTTACAGAGTCTAACCTTTAAGTTTAATATTATGAAAAAGATATCTTTTTATATATTAGTACTAGCTTTACAAGCTTCAACTATTTGTATAGCTCAAGATAATATTCCTAGGTTTTCTGAAGTACTTGCACAAAATTTAACCAAATTTAAAAAGGAAAGTCGCACTGCTTATCAAGAAAAAGATTTTGAACGTGGTAGATTTCTTTTTGATTCTTTAGTTGAGCATTGCTTAGTAAAAACAAAATTTGATAATTTTAGAGTAAAGAAGCTTAACGGAAAAATTATTAGCATTAATAATTACTTTCAAAAACCTTTATTTTTAATGACCAACACTTTGTGGTGCATAAAATCTGATGAAGAAATAGCGGCAGTGAATGAACTAGTAAAAAAATACCATAAAGATATTGATTTTGTTGCTTTATATTGGGGTACAAAAGATGATATTAGAGTAGCTTCTAAAAAATATGCTAAACAAGTACATGTTACCTTTATTAATGAGCAAATGAATGTGTTTTGTAATGAAATTAAAAACCTAAAACATTCTTTTGGCTTTCCTACTTACTTTTTTATTGATAAAAACCGATTAGTTTCTAACATTATTAAATTAAGACAATTAGGTCCTATACAAAAAAAGAATGGTAAAAAAAGCATAAATAAGTCTGATTTTGAATCTTATAAAAAAAGTATTGAAGATTTAATTCTTATAAACGATTTTACTTTAAAAACAGTACCAACCACAACTATTAAAGTGGTGAAAAACTGATTCTATTTGGATTATAATTAAAAAAATAACCTCCAAACAACATTGTTTTCTTGGTGTTATTTGGAGGTTTTTAATATTTAAAAAAACTATAAACCTTGTATAAAACTACTATACAAGTCTTTAAACTGAATACCTTCAGTAAATCTATTTTTATTTAATTGCTTGTATTCTGATAAAGCCCAAAGCACAAACTCTTTTACTAAATAACTATCTTCTTTTGATAATTTAGGCTGAAATTCGCCCAACAAATCGTCTAAAGGTGTTATAACATCTAATAAATTATAGTATTCTTTATTTCTAAGATTATCTAATAACTCAAACCCATTTTCTTGATTAAAAAACCATGATAAAACAGCATCATATGGTGTTACTTGGTCTTGTTTTTTTAGTTTTTCTATCTCTGGGAAAAATTCTGTAAATAAACTTTTAACAGCTGAACCAATTAAATTTTGAGCCACTTTTGCAGCGCCTTCTTGCTCACCTTCATACACCAATTCTACTTTTCCTGTAATTGCAGGAATTACACCTAAAAAGTCGCTTAGCCTGACACTAGTACTTTCGTCTTCAGCTAACAACATTCTGCGTTCTGCTGTACTAATTAAATTTTGAAATGCTGTAATACTTAGTCTTGCACTTACACCGCTTTTAGCGTCTATAAACTCGCTTTCTCTAGCTTCAAAAACAATTTGTTCTAAAATATCTCTAGCTAATTCTGGAACGTAAACTAATTCATTTTGATTTTTATCTAAATTAGCCTCTTGTTTTGTAATGGTTCTTGCGGTTTCTATATCTGCAGGATAATGTGTTAGAATTTGAGAACCAATTCTATCTTTTAATGGCGTAACAATACTTCCTCTATTAGTATAATCTTCAGGATTTGCTGTAAAAACAAACTGCATATCCAATGGTAATCTTAGTTTAAAACCACGAATTTGGATATCGCCTTCTTGTAAAATATTAAATAAAGCTACTTGGATTCTTGCTTGTAAATCTGGCAACTCGTTAATTACAAAAATACAACGGTTAGCTCTTGGAATCATTCCGTAATGAATTACACGATCATCTGCATAACTTAGTTTTAGATTAGCTGCTTTTATTGGGTCTACATCTCCAATTATATCTGCTACAGTTACATCTGGTGTTGCTAATTTTTCAGCAAAACGATCGCTTCTATGCAACCAATTTATTGGTGTTTTATCGCCTTTTTCTTTTATTAATTCAATTGCAAATCTTGATATTGGCTGTAAAGGATCATCGTTTATTTCTGAGCCTTCAACTACTGGAATATATTCGTCTAAAAGATTTAACATTAAACGCGCTAAACGAGTTTTTGCTTGTCCGCGTAATCCTAATAAATTAATATTATGTCTTGATAAAATAGCACGTTCCAATTCTGGAATTACCGTATTCTCATAACCGTGAACTCCTGGAAATGATGTTCTATTTTCTTTTATATTGTTGATTAAATTCTGGCGCAATTCATCTTTAATAGATTTAGATTGATATCCAGTTTTTTTTAATTCGCCTAATGTAGTTATGTTTTCTATTTTCATTTTATAGCTTTTGGCTATTTACTTTTAGCTTTTAGTGTACTTGCTTTTCAGTTAACAACTATAGACTATTAGCAAAACAGCTAATTAATTATCCTTTAATTCTTTTCTTCCTGTTGGTTTCGTAATCTTCAAAAATCATTTCGCCTAAACCTTGCAATCCTGTATAGAATGCTTTTCCTTGATTGGCTTTTGTAAACGTTTCTACAAACTGCATTAAATACGGGTCTTGAGCAATCATAAACGTAGTAATTGGAATATGTAATTTTCTTGCTTGTTGCGCTACTGCATAACATTTATCTGTGATGTATGGATTTAAACCGTTACTATCTTTATAATATTGTCCGTCTGGTAAACGTAAACAACTTGGTTTACCATCGGTTATCATAAAAATTTGTTTGTTAGTGTTTCGTTTTCGTCTTAACAAATCCATTGCTAAATTTAATCCTGCAACTGTATTTGTATGGTATGGCCCAACATTTAAATAGGGTAAATCTTTAATTTTAATAGTCCAAGCATCGTTTCCAAAAACTAAAATATCTAGAGTATCTTTTGGATAACGTGTTGTAATAAGCTCTGCCAAAGCCATAGCAACTTTTTTGGCTGGCGTAATTCTATCTTCGCCATAAAGAATCATACTATGACTAATATCTATCATTAAAACCGTGCTCATCTGAGATTTATGCATGGTTTCTTCAACCACTAAATCGTCTTCAGTTAATCTAAAATCACCTATACCATTATTTATCTGTGCGTTTTTTAAACTTTCGGTTATAGATACTTTTTCCAGAGCATCTCCAAATTGATAATTTCTAAAATTACCTGTATGCTCATCTCCTATCCCTAAACCTTTACTCTTATGGTTTCCGGAGCCTTTTCGTTTTATGTTTCCAAAAATCTGATTTAATGCAGATTGGCGGATTGCTCTTTCTGTTTTGGCAGATATTACATTTCCACTTTTACCATCGGGTTTTATTTCTTCTCTTATATAACCTTTCTTTTTAAGGTCTTCTATAAAATCCTCTATAGTATATTCTGCAGTTGTTAATTGATATTCTTTATCTAATTCACGAAGCCAAGAAATAGCTTCGTCAAAATCTCCTGAAGTATGCGTTATTAATTCTTTAAAAACATCAAAAAGCTTATCAAATGGGGATTGATAAGGCGCTTTATAAGTTTTAAAAATAAATCCTTTTTGTCTTTCGTTTTTATTCATAGCTGCATAAAAATACGGCTTATTTCATTTAAAAAATACGTGTTAACAGCTTTTTAAGAGTATTGTTTAACCTTATGTTAATGGTATAAATGCAAAACTTCTATTAAAAAATGCGAGTTTGTTTGTAATACAATTAGAAACCTATTACATTTATAAAAATTAACCAAAATTATACGTTATGAGGAAATTAATCTTACCTATTGGTATAGTATTACTAGCATTTACATCTAGTTGTAAAGAAGAAAAGAAAACCGTTGAAGTGGTTGAAGAAGTAAAAGAAAATGTTATTGATAAAGCCAAACTTGGTCATAAAGCAGAACTTACAATAACTTTAGAACCTAAAAGTGGAAGTAATGTTGCAGGAACTGTAAGATTTATTCAAGACAAATACGATTATGTAAAAATGATTGCTAACCTAACAGGATTAACACCTGGAACTCATGCCATACATATTCATGAAACTGCAGATTGTAGTAGTGATGATGGTAAATCTTCTGGTGGACATTGGAATCCTACAGGAGCACCGCACGGTGAATGGGGAAATGCAAAAGGATATCATAAAGGAGATATTGGAAATTTTGTTGCTAATGAGCAAGGTGAAGGCTTAGTTACTAAAAACACTAATGAATGGTGTATTGGTTGCGATGACAAGACAAAAAACATTATTGGAAAAGCTATAATTGTCCATGAAGGATTTGATGATTTAACATCTCAACCATCTGGAGCTGCAGGAAAAAGAGTTAGTTGCGCAGGAATTATTAAATAACCAACTAACTTTAAAAAATTAAAATGCAAGATATAGACCTTTTAGTCTCACAATTTCAAGATAAAAACGAAAGAGCATTCGAGAAACTATACAATATGTATAGTAAAAGTATGCAAGGCGTAATTTTTAATATTGTGAAAGATAATGACATTGCTGAAGAAGTAATGCAGGATGTATTTATTAAGGCTTGGCATAAAGCCGATTCTTATAACGCAGGTAAAGGTCGTTTTTTTACTTGGATTCTTAATATTTCTAGAAATGCAGCCATAGATAAAACGCGTTCTAAGGGTTTTAAGAACTCTGGAAAAAACCTTAATAGTGATTTTTTCGTAGATATATTGCAGTCACCTGACAACTTAGACAACAGCACAGATACTATTGGAATAAAAAAGTTTGTAACTAAGTTAGGAAAAGCGTGTAAAGAAGTTATAGAGTTACTTTATTTTAAAGGGTTTACTCAAAAAGAAGCTTCCGAAGAACTTGACATACCTTTAGGTACCATTAAGACACGTAATAGAAACTGCATACAAGAACTTAGAAACGATTTACTTTAATGGATATAAACACTTACATAAACTCAGGAATTCTAGAACTTTACGTTGCTGGAGTACTTTCTGATTCTGAAAACCGAGAGGTATATAAGATGATGAAGCAACATCCAGAAGTGTTAAATGAAGTTTTAAGTATTGAAGCTGCATTGGTTAAATTAACAGCTCATGTTTCTCCAAAAGATACTAAAGCATTTACAACATTGGCTCCTAAATTATCTCAAAACGATAGTAAAGTAGTGACTTTAACTAAACCAAAAACTAACTGGTTAAGTTATACAGGTTGGGCTGCAAGTGTACTTTTAGCTGGAGGATTAATTTGGTCTATGAACCAAAATAAAGCTTTAGAGAATGAAATCACTACTGTTAACACAAGTAAAGATTTCTTAGAAATACAAATAGAGGACACAAAAAACACGTTAAATGAAACTAAGCAATTAGTAGATATTTTAAGAAGTAACAGTGTTAAAAAGATACCTTTAACAGGTCAAACAGCTTATCCTGAAGCTTATGCCAATGTATATTGGGATAAATCTGATGATAAATTGTATTTAGATTTACAAGGTTTACCAGAACCACCAAAAGGAAAGGTTTACCAAGTTTGGTCTTTAACATTAAATCCGTTAACGCCAACAAGTTTAGGTACTGTAGACGATTTTGTTAGTAATAACAGTAAATTCTTTACGTTTACTAACGCAAACGAATCTGAAGCATTTGGAATTACACTTGAGCCAGCTGGCGGAAGTGCTTCTCCTACTCTAGAACAATTATATACTTTAGGAACTGTAGCTTCTTTATAAGCGCCTAATTTTATTTATACAAAGCCATTACTTAATTGTAATGGCTTTTTTTGTTGTAATTTGCTACTTTTATTAAGATGATAAAGATGAAAACATACATCAATATTTTAATATTATTTTTTACTACTACCATAAGTTTTTCTCAAACTACAGATTTACCACAAAACCCCAAAGCAGGAATGTGTTATACAAATGAATTTGATTATAGTAAGAAATATAAAGGTTGGGTTGAAGTAGATTGTAATACTATAAAAAGGAAACCTGAAGACTTTAATTCTAGCGAAAATGTAAGAAAACGATGTTATGAACTTGAATCTTACAAAGAAAAGTTATTAAATTTAGGTTATAAATTTGATAAAAGCGGTCTGTATAGTAAAAGTTTTATTAAAGCTCACAACACTTATATTTCGGATAAAATAAAATCAGCTAGAATTCTAAAAAGAGAAAACCGAAGAAAAAGAAAACAAACAAAGCGACTTCTTAAATAAATTAAGAAAGTCGCCTTGATAACAAACTAACAAAAAACAAACATTGTTTCATTACGAAACCTTGTTAGTACTGTATATACGTTAATAATTCTCTTTCATAGCAATTTAGAACGTATATGTAATTTGAGATTTAATAAAAAATGGTGTTCCTGGTGTAAAATGAATTTCCTCTACAGGTTGTGCTTCATTTTGCAGGCGAGATTCTGTTAAGAATTGTGTCTCGTTCCATTCTGTATCAAATATATTTTCTATTATTAATCCTAAACTTAGTTTAGAGTTAAATTTATAATTCACATTAAAATCGGTTATAAAATAACCTTCAGCAGTTACTGTATTAGTTTCGTCTGCAGGTCTATCTCCTAGCCATCTGTATTTTAAAGATCCAGACCATTTTTTCCAATCTTTTACAAATAATCCACCTGTTAAGGTTAAATCTGGTGCTAAAGGAATATAGGTTTGATTATCTCTATCTTCTATTCCTCTTGCTTTAGTTAAAGTTAAATCTGAATTAGCATATAAATAATCCGAAAACTGATAACGTAACCCTAAATCTATTCCAGAACGTTCTGTTTTACCGCTTGGTTCCACAATTCCTGCATCTCCAACATAAACAAACTCTTGTTCTAATTGTAAATACCATAAGGTTGCATTTAATGCTAATTTTGGTGTTGGCTTAGAAACCATTCCAAAATCTACACCAATAGCTTTTGGTAATCCATTATCCACATTTTGTGCAATCACAACTCTACTATCGTTACTATGAAATCCAATTCCAGATTTCACAAACCATTGTAAGTTTTTATTTTGATTAAATTGAATACTTAACTTTGGTAATACCGCTAATTCGTTATCAGATTTAGTTTCGTATTCCGTTTGTAAAGCATCGTTATACTGAAACTTAAAATAATCTAAACGTAATCCTGGTGTGACAACGAATTTTCCTAAATGAATTTCTGCGTTAGCAAAAGCATAACTGTTTTGTTGTTTTACATCGCCTAACTGAATAAAGTCTAAAGTTGTTGTTCTGTTTAATGTATGAGATAATTCTACATCATCATTAATATCATATCTTAAACCTGCGCCATAATTATATTCTACTTTGGTGTCGTTATAAAAAACTTTCGATAAAAAACTAGTATTAAATCCAAACGTTTGCCTGTCTTCTTTTTGCTTAATTTGATCACCATTTATTGGATCTTCTAAGAAAAATGTAAAGTTAGAATACAATTCGAAATCGTATTTAGAATAATATAAGTTAGATTTTAATGAAGTTGCATCGCTTAGTTGTGATTGCTGTTGTACATTAAAATTTGTTCTACTTGTATATCCACCTTCAGTGTCGTCTATAGCTCCAAATCTTGAAATATTTCCATTAGCAACTTCTCTTACCGGAATTTGTCCTGATGCATCCCATGAACTTGTAAAATGTGACGCTGAAATTGTTACCGAATTACTGTTGTCTATAATAGTATTATACTTTCCAAATAAATTTAATCGGTTAAAATTTTGTGGTGACTCAAAAGGTCCATCTGTAGAAATTTGCTCTATAGCTATGTAGGCATTTTGCTGTTTTTTATTTTTTAAAATATTAAATAATCCTAATGTTCTTAAACTATTAAACTGTCCCGCAGTTACACTAACCTGACTGTTATCTAAAGTGTTTTTAGTTTTAAAAGCTACATAACCTGCTGTATTAAAATCTCCTTTTTTTGCGTAATACGGTCCTTTTCCAAAATCGATTTTATTTAAAGTTTCTGGAATCACAAAATGTAAATCGCTATAACCTTGTCCGTGTGCATGAGATACCATATTTACTGGCATTCCATCTACACTTAATGCTACATCTGTTCCATGATCTACATCAAAACCTCTAAGAAAAATTTGCTCAGCTTTTCCGCCACCAGCATGTTGACCAATAAATAATCCAGGTACTTTTTGTAAAATCTCTTGTGAAGAATTTACGGGATCTGAAACTAAATCTAAATTAACCAAAGTATTCATGGCATCTACTTGCTGCGACAGGACTAATTCATCTAAAACAAATACTTTGGTTTTTAAAGTTATTGATATTTCTTTTTCTAAATCTTGTTTAGTAATTACTATATTTTGTTTATGATAACCTAACACACCAATTAATAAGGAATCTTTTACATTTGTATTCTCTAAAATAAAAGACCCATTTTGATAAGTATGTGCATGTGTTTTTGTTGTTTTATTAAAAACGTAAACGTTTTCTATTGGTTCGTTTTCTGTATTAATCACTTTACCTTTTAACGTGTTCTGACCAATTACAACTGAACTAAAACATAGTATGGTTAATAAAAGTAGTTGGCTTAACTTCATCTTAAATATTTTTAACTTCACTTATTGCTACAGGACCTAATTCAAATTCTGCCTCTAACAGTTCCTTTTTAATTTCGTTGGCTTTCTCTACATTTCCGCTAGCTTTGTATATTTCTGCTGCGTGACGTAAAGCCTCTGGTTCAGTAGTGAAATTTATTACTTTAGATTCAATTATTTGTAAAGCCATTGTTAAATTACTTGCTTTATAATTAGTCCATGCTAATAAGTCATAAGACAAAGCTGTTGGTCTATTTTCTACTTCAATATTTGCTAATTTTAAAGCTTCTTGAGGATTTGTTTCTGCTAATAATTTTGCAGAATACACATTATACATATCTCCATAAGCCTCATTCTTAACAGCTTGGAAATATTTACTTAACGCTTGTTCCTTTTTTGTTTCATCATTATTAAACTCAGCTATTTCTGCTTGAAACAAATAATAGTCTGGTGCTTTGTAGTCCTTTAATATAGTTGAAATTATACGTTCTGCTTCCACAGTATTTTTTTCGTATGAAAAAACTATCCATGCTATTCCTTTTTTGGCATAAGCGTTATTAGGATCTAATTCTAATGTTTTTAAGTATAGATTATATGCTTTTTCAACTTCGCCATTATGGCCATAAAAATCCGCCAAATTTGTATAAGACCAAATTTTTAAATGTTCTAAATTAGAAGTTTCTGCTATTGCCATAGCTTTTTCCATGTAAGTAATAGCACCTTCTAAATTACTTTTATGATCGTTCCATTTTGATAAACGAATTAAATAATCAAAATCTGAAAAGTTTTTTAAATCATTTAAATACTTTTGTGCTTCTGTATCATTACCTAATTCTAAGTAAACATCAAATAACATTTTTTTGGTAGCACTTAATTTTTCACCATTTTTTTCTGCTTTTAATAATAATTCTAAAGCTGGCTTAAATTTATGCTGAGAAATATAATTGTGCGCTAAAGCTCTTAAGTTTCCTGCGTTATTATATAGTGTTTTCTCGTTTAATTCTTTTAAATTTTCTTCTGCTTTTTTTAGTGAAGAAATATTTGCTGTAGCTTCAAAAAACATTGCGTTTGAAGATGCTATTTTTGATAAATACACATATTGACCTGGTTGTGCATTGTATTTGTTTTGCCAAAAAGCATATTCTTTTTCTGCTTTTTGTAATGTTTTATTTTCTGAAGCATTTAAATATGCTGCGTAATCTTTAGTGTTTGTTATTTGTGTTGCTTTTTCTTCGCAACTTAATAAGGATATAAACACCACTAAGACTAAACTTATTTTTTTAAGATCCATGATGTAATGAGTTTGTTTGTTTGTTTGTTTTGTATGCGCAATAATAAAAATTTGAAGCATTTGAGAAATTCAAATGCTTCAAATAATTGACTTCTACCAAGGAGAAGCTAAATATGGAAATGATGTAGAAAATGCTGTATCGTTAGCACTTACGTTATCATCAGATAATCCTGGATTTTCAGAAAAATCTTCTCCTCCAAAAATTAATAATAACTCAACTGTAATAACGTCATCTGCTAAAGCACGACCCGTTAATACATTTGTTCCATCGTAAAATGTAGTTGTTCCATCTAAAGAAAGATTTAAAACATCTGTTGCTAATAAAGTTGTGAAAGCGGCAGCATCTTGACCTAAAGCATTCATATCTCCTGGGTTTGCAAATGCAGGACTTAGTCCAACTAAATTTGTTTCAAACATAGATTGAAACGCTGCATTTTGAGAAGTAGGAATAGTTTTATTAAACATATCCTTAGATCCAGAAGATACAAATACAGTGTTAACTGCTGGTCTTCCCATTTGATCTTCTTGAACGTAATTTCCAGAAAACTGACTATTATCCTGTTGTGGCTTTCCTGCAAAAACAGCATTATCGTCGTCACTAGAACAATTGAATGCAAAAGTTGAAACTAATGCTGCTGTTAATAATATTTTTATTGATTTCATAATATCTTGTTTTTTTATTTTTTGTTAATTTTATAGTTTTCTTTTAGATTCAACCCAAGTATTAATTGTACCTGTACTTCCTACTAAACTTTTTGGCACTTCTATAACAACAGACATAACATTTGTTCCTGCAAAAGTATCGACACCTGGATTGTTAAAAGCTGTTGCTGTTCCCCCAATAATCTCTCCATATCTAGAAAAATCCATAAAGAAAGGATCATCTCTTGGTCCCGCAAAAGCAATTAATCCTGTAGAAGTATTAGTTGTTGTAATTGGTGAAGCAGAAGTGTAAGGCGTTACATCTACAATTGTTAATGCTGCAGACTCATCTACTATACTAGATAAACCTGTGTGGTTTGGAGCGTAAGGCCCATAAACATACATTTTACCATTTTTTGGTATTGCTTGAATCACTAAATCTTCTACGTTATCACCTGTAGTGTCAATGTTAAATTCCACCATAACATTTTCATCGAAAGCTGCTCCTGCAGTTGCTGAAGGACTCATTAAACCCTGTAAATTGGCAACAAATACTACATTGTTAGTATCTTCTCCTTGAAAAGCATAAAAATCTGTAATATCACTTGTTCCTCCTGCAACTGCTGGCGCATCAATATGATCGGCTGCAATTGTTAATAAACCTGCTATTGCTAACACGCTTGTTCCTAAAATTAGTTTTAGTTTTTTCATAATGTTTGAGATTGTTTTTAGTTTATATTAATTTGTTCTCGCTATTACTTACGCACTAAAAACATGTACGGTTTTTAAAACTGTGTTAAAAAAACGTTAACATAAAAAACCACAAATTATTTAAGGGATTTAAAGTATATTTGAAATCAATTAAATAAGCTATGAACCCATCTAGTAGTGGTTGGATTAAAAAATTTGAAACTTTAATCAATTCTGTTCATTTTAAAACAGAAACCTTTAAAGATATTTATAACCTATACATTAGTTGTGGCTTTGTCTACGGTTTTAGTCATAAGACCATACTTAATATAGATGGAGAACAAGAATTAGCTCAAGAAGAAATTGAAAAATTAAATTTCTTAACATCACTATATAATGTTTACAGAATAAAACATAAAACGTCTGGTTTTAATAAGTTTGTACTATCCTTACTATTATACTTTGAAAAGATTGATGTTTTTGAATTATCGCTTTGGGATAAGTTTATTGCTGGAAAAGATCCATACCAACAGTTAGAACGCGTCTTTAATGAGCACATTCAAATAGATTCTAATGTTATTACTAAACATTTTAATAAGAAAACTACCAATAGCTTACTTTTTATTGACGTATTAGCTTATTACAATTTTTTAAATGAAAAAGTAGACTTGGTAACTTACTACAAAGACATAGAGTACATTATTGTAAACATAACTAATGATGTTTATAGTTTTAAGAAAGAAAAGGAAAAGGAGAAAAAAACCACATTACAATCTATTTCCAATTCTTTTTTATTCCAAAATGCTACTATAGGAAAAGTTGACTTAAAGTATAGACGTTTAATTGAAACTAAATTTAATATCAACGAGAAAAAATATTTTCTAGATGTTGCTGCTTTAACTATTTGGGAACCCATTTTTGAAGACGATATATCTTTTAACTTTTTGAATGCATTAGGAACAGACATGAATGTTTCCAACGATTTAATTAAATTATCTATTGAGCAAATGGCAGATTTTTACAACACTGCTAAAGATGCTAAACTATTTAAGAAGAGTCATTTATTAAATAATTTTTACGATAATGCTTCTGAGTTAGTGATTAGATTAATTAAAAGAAATAGTAAACGTATTATTAAAGAATTATCTCAAAGCAAAGAGCTAATGGTGCTTTTAAGCCAGTCTACAGTTAGAGAATTAACTAAAGTAGAACAAGAGAAAGTACAATTTCAGTTATTAGATATTTTAAAAACCATACCTAGTTTAGCCATATTTTTACTGCCTGGAGGCGCCATTTTGTTACCTATTTTTGCTAAACTAATTCCTAATCTATTACCTACTGCTTTTGATGATAATAAAATTGATAAATAGTTATTCTAACCACTGTTTAAAATCTTTTACGCGTTCTCTAGATACAATTATATCTTCTTCTTTATAATGATTTAATTTAACTTGTAACCTTGAATTTGAGTAACTTATTATATCAGAAATTGCATTTATATTAATAAAGAATTTACGATTAACTCTAAAATAGGTTTGAGGTTCCAATTCGGTTTCTAACTGCTCTAAGGATTGTTCTAAAATGTAACTTCTATTATCCTTAGTATACGCGTAGGTTGCTTTATTCTCGCTATAAAAACAATCTACATCTTCGTTATTAATTAATTTAATGTGCTGACCAACTTTAACCGAAAATCGTTTTTTATAAACGCGATCTATTGGATTAGTTAATAGATTTTTAATCTCGTTAAAATCTAATGTAACATTTGTTTTCTCTGGAATTCTTGTTTCGTATTTAGAAACAGCTTGTTGCAATTCTTCCTTGTCTATTGGTTTTAAAAGATAATCTATACTATTTAACTTAAAGGCTTGAAGCGCATACTCATCATAAGCTGTAGTGAAAATTATGGCTGAATTTATATCTACCTCATCAAAAATTTCGAAAGACAAACCATCGCTTAATTGTATGTCTAAAAATATTAAATCCGGATGTTTGTTTTCTTTAAACCATGCTACAGATTCTTCAACAGAATGCAGCATTTTAGATACTTTTAAACCTTGCGATTCCAGCTGTCTATTTAATCGTCTTGCTGAAGGTTTCTCGTCTTCAATTATAATTATAGTCATCTTTTTAAGTTCTTTTTTTGTGTTAACGGTTGTAGTGGCATCCTTTTTTTGCTTTAGCAAATGGCAAAAAAAGATTTGATACCAATACAATTATATTCCGTTCTTTCTATTGCGTTCCATTATTTTTTTAATCTTCTCTTCTTCCCACTTTTTCCCAAATCCAAATCGTGGTATAAAAACAGATATAGCATGTGCAATTAATCCAATTCCCCAGAAAAATACGGTACTAAAATTTCTTAACCTAAATATACTTTCCGATGAATTAGTATAATACATATTTACGCCTAAAATCATGATATTAATAGCTATAAAAATAGCTAAATGCGTGTAAAATCCTTTTAATTTTTTGACTTGTTTTAAAGCACTTTCGTAACGTTCTTTTTGTATATTCTCTTCCAATCTATCCATTATTTCCACGTATTAATTTGGTTAGCATTGTCTTTTTCCATTAGTTCTTTTATCTTTTTATCTTCCCAAGATCTTCCATAACCAAAAACTTCGGCTGCATGAAATGCTAATCCAATTCCCCAACCAAACATTGGAAAAAAGAACCAATAAAATTGTGGCGAAAATCTTAAATTAATAAATATTAAAAATGAAATAACTAGGACGTAAGATAATGCGTTACCATAAAATCCTTTTATTTGTTGTACTTCTTTCTTGGCTCTATTATAAGCTAATTCCTGATTGTCTTTATATGAAAATTCCATAGTGTTAATTTGTGTTGTTAAGGTTGGTATTTTAGCTATAAAATGTGTTTTACTTGCTTCTATACTTACTGCTCTTTTGGTTAATAATTTATAGCGTTCTACAATGTTCGATAATCCTACGCCACTTGATTTTTTAATGGTTTGTTTTGCTTGCAAATTGTTTTGGACTATTAATGTATCTGCGGTTTCTAAAATTGATATTTTTAATGGTTTACTACTTGTTACTACATTGTGTTTTACTGCGTTTTCTAGTAATAATTGTAGCGATAATGGCACGACTTTACTTTCGGGATTTACAGATTTTTCTGGCATTTCAAAAATTAAGCTATCTTCAAACCTCATTTTTAATAATGTCATGTAGGTTTTTGCAAATTGTAACTCCTCGTCTACTGTAACTAAATCTTTGTTTTTTTGCTCTAATACATATCTATAAACTTTAGATAATGCTGTGGTAAATTCTTGCGCTTTTTCTGGGCTTTCCTCTATTAAACTGTTTAAAACATTTAAACTATTAAATAAGAAATGTGGATCTAACTGGTTTTTTAAAGCATCAAACTTTGCACTTGCTGTTCCCGCAATAACTTTTTGTTCCTTTATTTTATTCTGTTGATATTTATTATAGAAATAAATAAAATGAAATGTTATTACAATAGTTAAGGTTATCCACAATCCAAATTGATAGTTTTTAAACGATTGGTTTTTTAAAAAATAATCTACCGAATTCCCATTAACAGCAATAGAACCAAATGCTTTTAATATAAATAATGCGATTAAGGTTATAATTACAGAACCTATTATTCCTATTAAAATACGTTTAAATCGGTCTTTTTTATCCCATGCTTTTTTTTCTAGAAAACTAAAAAACAGCATATTAGAGTAACCTATTAAAAAGGCGTACAATTGGTACATAGCAAAGCTTAATAATAACTGATTTGCGCTTACGTATTTAAATTCTTTAAAAAATATAGCGCCTATTAAAAAAACTATAGTTCCTATTAAGAATGTTACTGCTGCTCTTTTCATAAGTTTTAATTCTTTTGGTTATTTACAGTTTTTAGAGGCTAAAATAGCATCTTCTTTTCCCCAATTTGGATGTAAATCACTTTCCACCTTAAAGGTATCAAAAAGTTTTACGGCTTTTTCTAAATCTGCACAAAAAGTACTGGTATCTCCACCAAAATATTTGGCTGCACCAATTTCCCATTGCGCTTTAGATAAAACTACACGTGGATTATTGGGGTTTAAAATATATGCATCGTTATATAATTTAGAAATTAATCCAGAATATTTCCTGCCATAAACTGCGCTGTTACTAACTACATAACCTAAATATATTTTGGCTTGCATTATTATAACCTCTTCATTTTTAGTTGTTAATTGATGGGCTTTGTCTAAAAACTCTTGGGCTTTTACTAGTTTTTCTATGGCTACTTTTTGGTTTTGAATATTCTGAAAAGCTTCAGAAATTAAAGTTTGAGCGGCATAATAATTTGGCAACCAATTATCTTTATTTGTTTCAGATAAATTGGCGAAAATTGAAATGGCTTTTTCTGTGTTGTTTTGCTCTAATGCTAATTTACCTACTACAATGTCTTGAGTTAAGGATTGCGCACATAACGTGTTTACTAAAAAATAAGCTGCTAAAAATAAAAATCGTGTCATAATAAATGGTGTTTAATAATTACACTACAAATATGAGTTAGATCTACAGTTTTTAAAATTAAGATTAACCGAACTGTTATTTTTTTAGGCTGAATTGTATTTTTTTGAAAAAAAAGTAATTTCTAGTGTAACAAAATGTAATTTTACACTACTTATATAATAACCAAACCAAATAGAAAACCATTGGATAGTACTCAAAAAGTAGAATTTGTTGCGCTTCTAGAGAAGCATCAAAATATTGTGCATAAGGTCTGTAGGCTTTATACCAATAATTATGATGCGCACAATGATTTGTTTCAAGAAATTACTATACAACTTTGGAAAGCGTTTCCAAAATTTAGAGGCGATGCAAAATTTAGTACATGGATGTATAGAATTGGCTTAAATACCGCCATTACATTATACCGAAAATCTAAAAGACGTATTACCACACAAGAGTTTGATGCAGTTGAATTTAAAATCTCTGCTGAAGAATATGATGATACTGAAGAGCAACAATTAAAACTACTTTATAAAGCTGTACAACAGTTAAACGATATAGATAAAGCTTTGGTGTTTTTGTATCTAGAAGATAAAAACTACACCGAAATAAGTGAAACATTGGGAATTACCGAAGTGAATGCTAGAGTGAAAATGAATAGAGTAAAAACCAAGTTAAGAACCATTTTAAATCCGTAAAACATGGATGAATTAGAACTATTAAAAGGTCACTGGAAACAAACCGAGAACAAACATAAAGCCTTTTCTTCAGCAGATTTAACAGGCATGTTACATAAAAAATCATCTTCTATTGTAAAAACCTTGTTTTACATTAGCATTGCAGAATTAGCCTTTTGGGTAATATTAAATTTTGTACCATTTTTATCTGCAGATTACGAGGCTAAAATTAAAAATGCTTTTGGAAACGAAACCATTTATACAGCTGTAAGTTTATTTACTTTTGGGATTGTTTTCCTGTTTATATATTTATTATATAAATCTTATAAAAACATTTCTACTACAGATTCTACTAAAGTTTTAATGCAAAACATTTTAAAAACACGAAAAGTCGTAAAGTATTACGTTATTTATAACCTAACTGCCATACTTTTAACCATACCATTCTCTTTAAGTTTCTCTATACAAAACAATCCAAAACTAGCCAGTTCTATAGAGAATTTTAGCAACACACAATTATTAGTTTCTATTTTAACTGTTGTTGCTATTGTTGGTGTTGTTTTAGGCTTCTTTTGGCTATTCTACAGATTACTTTACGGAATTCTATTAAAGCGATTAAACCATAATTATAAGGAATTAAAGAAGTTAGAGGTTTAATAATTAATGTGAATTAACAAATGCCATACGGAAGTCAAAATGCTTTTAAAACTACTTTAGCGCGTAAAAAAGCACGCGATAATAAGAAGAAAAGCATATTTGATAACAACAGTGATTATAAATACTCAAACAAAAAAACTGAATATAATTTTCCAAAACTTTCTAAAACTGAATTAGAAAAAGCGAAAACTAGAATTAGAAAAAAAATAAAATCTTATAGAAGAATTAAACAACTTATAACTTTTACCGTTTTTATCCTTTTAGCAATTGCTATTATATACTTGTACATTGCTATTTAGTATTAAAATTATCAATAAATCCTTAAACTTGACTTTCTCACTTTTTTAGGCTAACTTCGTTTAACACAGTTGTAGAGCATAAAACAAAACAAATGAAAGTATCACAAGAACCAGTTAAGTTAACCGACATACTTAAAGATAAAACTTTTACAGTTCCCCTTTATCAAAGAGAATATTCTTGGACTTTAGACCAGGTATCCGACTTATTCTATGACATAGAAGAAATAGATAATGATGGACATTTCTTAGGCTCTTTACTCCTATATATGGCTAGTGACAAAAAAATGGAAATTGTAGATGGGCAACAAAGAATGACAACATTCTTCTTATTACTTTTTGCTCTATACGATAAGCTAAAAGATACTGATAAATCAAAAGCCATTGAAAGAATTAGTACTCTGTTGTTTGTTATAGACCCTAACGACTTATCAGATGATGTAACTATATCAGAACCAAGATTAGAAACAGGTAAAAGAGACAAAAAATTATTCAAAGCAATAATCAAGGGAGAAGACTACTCTATATACAAAGACGGGAGAAGAAAATCTCACAAAAACCTAACTAATACTCTTGAGTTTTTTAATAATAAACTTCAAGAAATTCAAAATAACAAGGGATTGGACGGTATAGTTTCCTTTACTCAGAAAGTTATTAAAAGTGAGTTTATTGTTATGACAGCTGAAAAACAGTCTGACAAACTTTTACTCTTCAAAACTATTAATGCTCGTGGATTAGACTTAACAAAGGGTGACCTAATTAAAAACGAATTATGCCATAAACTAAATGGCTTAGATATAGATGAGGCCATTGAAAACTGGGACGAAGTAAGAAGTCGAATCGAAAAAAATAATGGCAACTTAGATGTGTATTTATTCCATTTTATTAACTCATTAGATGAGGCTCAAAATTTACGTCAGCAAATTGATAAAAGACGCGGTATAGATAAATGGGAAAAAAAGAATTATCCACCCGTTCCCGAGAAATACGTATTTGATGTATACTCTGATTATATAGAACTAGTTGGAGCTGAAACTTTTTTAGAAAACCTACTGATTAATTCTGATAAATATTCAAATTTCATCAACCCTTCATCAAATAATATATACCTATCTGGTTTTAAAGCAATGGGTGTTAACAAATGTTTTCCTCTTTTATTAAACTCAGTTCGAAAAGTTAGTGAGAGAAATTTCACAAACTTAGCACAAGCTCTTGAGTCATTAACATTCAGGCATAGTATCTTAAGAAATGATCCTAAAGAATTAGAAAGGTTTTATTATCAATTAGCAGAGAATATTTCAAATGATGACTCTATTGAGTCTACAATAACTAAAATAAAAAATCATTCAAACTTTAAAGAAGAAGATAAATTCAAACAAGAATTTATTGAAGTCAGTCCAAAATCCTCGGTTACAAAAATGATATTGGATAGAATAATAAGACAACATAGTGAAAGTGTTAACTGGGAAAGTAAAGACACACACATCGAACATATTATGCCCCAAAAACCAGCAGGAGAATGGCTCGAAATGTTCAATATTGATAAAGATGAATACAAAGACTATTTAAATCGGTTAGGAAATCTTACTGTGTTACAGGATAAAAAAAACATTAGAGCTCGTAACAAAGATTTTAAATTGAAAAAAGAATATTATAAGGAGTCTAGATTAAAAATCACAAAGGATATCTTGGAATATGAAAATTGGAACTACGACATAATTCGTGCAAGACAAGAATACTTATATGAACAAGCTAAAGAACTTTGGAAATAAAACGCTCTACAACAATGTTAAACGAACCTTCATTTATACAACAAAAAAATCCCAAAATGAAATTCATTTTGGGATTTTTTATATTCATTTAGAAAACTTAAACTGCGCCTCCACGAAGCTCGTTTAATTCTTCTTGTTCTTTTATTTGCTTTGGTGTTAAAACCTTCAGAAAAGATGGATGTTGCTCTATAGCATATTCAATTTTCTCTACAATTTCTGCAATACTTTCGTTGTCGTAATCTATTTTTAAAGGTTCTTTAATTTCAAAAGACTGTAAAATATTCTTCTTTTTAATTCTTAATCCTTTTTTATCAAAACTACGTCTAAAGCCATCAATTACAATAGGTACAACAATAGGTTTATAACGTTTTATAATATGCGCAGTTCCTTTTCTAATTGGTTTAAAAGGTGTGGTAGTTCCTTGCGGAAATGTAACAACCCAACCATCATCTAAGGCTTTACTAATCATAGAAATATCGCTCATTTTAACTTGTCGGTTAACGTCTTTACCTTCGCTACGCCAAGTTCTTTCAATAGAAATAGAACCTACATAAGCTAAAATTTTAGGCAATATCCCAGAACGCATAGTTTCCTTTGCCGCTACATAATACATGTTTAGTTTAGGATTCCATAAGTAACCTACATTTTTAATAGAATCGTCTCTACCTTTTAAGCTTGCATTAAATACATGAAACATAGATACCACATCTGCAAAATATGTTTGGTGGTTTGAGATAAACAATACGTTAGTCTCTGGTAATGTTTTTATAATTTCTGAACCTTCAATTTGTAAATCATTAAAACCTCTAAAACGCCTATGAGATAAAACTCCTAATATGCGAATTAGCCACTTTTTAATGAATAAATTATGTCCAAAAGGATTTTTTTTAAGTAATCCCATAGTTTTTAGTTGATTTTTGAGGAGTACAAATGTATAAAAATTAGAGGCTTAAAGCACCTTTTTTAGCAAGTCTTTTACTTCGCTTAACATCATGGCAGTTGCTCCCCAAACTAAATGTTTGTTTAATTCCATTGCAGGCACACTAAATTCGGAATTATTTTTTAGACGTACTTGCTTGGTTTTTAAGTTCTCATCGTTTAAAAAATCGTGAAGTGTAACTTCTAAAATTGCTTCTACTTCATCATCTTGCTTAACAAAATTAGGTGTAATTCTAGATACACCAATAAATGGAGACACATAAAAATTACTTGGTGGAATATATACTTTAGTAAGTGCTTTTAAAACTTCCATTTCTTTTATTGGCACTCCAACTTCTTCGTAAGTTTCTCTAAGTGCAGTGAATTCTAAATTTTTATCTTCTACCTCTACTTTTCCACCAGGAAACCCAATTTGCGCAGAATGAACACCTTTATAAGTTTTTCTTAAAATTAAAACTAAATGTGTTTGATGTTTTTTATCTGGATAAAACAAAGCCATAACCGCCGCTTTTCTAGCATTTTTAATACTATCGGCTTGTTGCTTAATTAAATCTTCTCTATATGGCGGCACCATTTTAAGATGAGATTCTTCGGCATTAAGCGTTATATTTTTTACTTTTGAAACCAAGGTTACAAATTCATCAAAATTCATATATGCGCTTATTAGTTGGTTGTTTACTTTTACTTGTAATACTGTCTTGCAATTCTGAAACGTCCAAAAACAAAGAACAAATTCAGAAAAAAACGACACCTGTAATTACTAAAGATATAAAAACGGATTCAATTAAACCCAAAAAAAATGAGTTTCCCTTTTTAGATGAAACCAATGCAATGGACTTTTTCTTAACTTATGAAAAAGAAAACAAAGAACAATTTGTTAGAATTACTACCAATTTTGGGATTATAGATATAGAATTGTTTAACGAAACTAAATTTCATCGTGCTAATTTTATTTATCTCACTAAACGTGGTGCTTTCGATAATACACAGTTTCATAGAGTTGTAAAAAACTTTATAATTCAAGGTGGAAATACAGACGATATTGAAGTGGCTAAAAAACGACGTAAAATTGGTCATTATTTACTGCCAACAGATACTAGACGTGGTTTTAAACACCATAGAGGTGTAATTTCTATGCCAAGTAGTGATATAGAAAACCCGCATAAATTAGCGTCGCCTTACGAGTTTTTTATTGTTCAAAAAGACAGTTACCATTTAGATGGCAGTTATACCATTTTTGGAAAAGTAACTAAAGGTATGGACGTTGTAGATAAAATAAATAGCGTTAGAACCGACAAAGCAGAATGGCCACTACATAACGTTTATATTGAAAAGGTGGAGATTATTGAATAGTTTTTTCAGTTAGCAGTTTTCTGATTTAAATAAACCTTATTTATACAAACTAGGCAAACTAATTTTAAATTTCACAGCAACTAACCTTACCAAAATAACCACTAAACCAGCCAGTATAAAGATTAGGTTACTTTCTAGAGGCAATAATTTTAACAAGAAATAAGCAATTCCACCAAGAATACATGCAGTTGCATACACTTCTTTTCTAAAAATAACAGGAATTTCGTTACACAATACATCTCTAATTACACCACCAAAACAGGCGCTAATAGTTCCTAAAAGAATACAAATAATGGGATGCAATCCCGCATTTATTCCTTTTTCTATACCAACAATGGTGTAAAGTCCAATTCCAATGGTATCGAATAAAAAAAGTGATTTTCTTAAATAATCAATTTTAGATTTAAACAAAATAGTGAATAATGTGGTTGCTAGAATAACGTAAACGTAAGTCATGTCATTCATCCAACTTACTGGCGTTGCTCCTATTAAAATATCGCGTAATGTTCCGCCACCAATAGCAGTTACAAACGCAATAATTAAAACACCAAATGGATCCATGCGTTTATTCATGGCTATTAAAACACCAGAAATTGCAAATGCAATAGTCCCTAAAATATCAATTAAATAAAACATTACATGTTTTGTGTGTAGTAGTTATAATCTTTTAAAATGGTAGAAATAAATTCTACATCGTTAGATTGCATTTGCTCTCTAACATCTACCACTTCAACAATTTTTTGTCGTAATTTAATAAGTGTGGCGTAATCTTTAGATGCTTTTGCTTTGGTGAACGTATCTTTAATAATACGTGCATCGTTATCTGACAACTTAATCACGTTTGGATAGGTTGGCTGATATTTTTCTTCTAAATTCTCTAAAATAGTATGAGAAATATCGACTTTGTTTTTAATTGAAATTACGCTTGTGCCAGCAGTAATATCGCCTAGTCGTTGACTGTTTTTAGTAGTTACAATACTTATAATTCCAATAACACCACTTAGCGTGTAGAAATCTACAATAAAGAAAAACCAACGCGTTATAAAATCTGGCAAAGAAGCTTGGTAACCATCAATTTTAACCACTTGGGTTTTCATAATTCGTTTCCCAATGGTTTGTCCATCTAAAAGACTTTCTAAGGTTACTGTATAAAAAATTGCAGGCGATAAAATAAAGGCATAAACTGCAAAAACAGACCAACTGTCCATATCTCGCAAGAAATCATCAAAATCAAAAACATTAAACAGTAATAATAAAATAGCTATCATGTAAGCAATCTTAATAATTAAATCTATTAAATAGCCCAAAATGCGCTCGCCAACAGAAGCAGCTTCAAAGTTAATGTTTACGTTTTGAGTGGTATTTATCGAGATTTGCGTCATTTAAAAAACTGAAATAAATTCTTTTCAAATATATTTAAAAAAGTTAAAAAAATGCTTAGTTTTGAATCTATATGAGAGAAGTTGCTTTTATTAAACAAAATAAAGACAAATGGTTGGACTTTGAGAAAGCTATTTTTGGAAAACAACTTAAAAACCCAGATGAATTAGCTGCACTTTACACACAATTAGTAAACGATTTATCTTACGCGCAAACGTACTATCCAAAAAGCAAGACTATTTTATATTTAAATAATTTGGCTGCTAAAGCGTTTCAAAAGATTTATAAAACTAAACGACAAGATAAAAACCGATTTATTTACTTTTTTCAAACCGAAATTCCTTTAATAATGTACGAATACAGACGCTATGTCTTGTACGCGTTTTTAATATTTGGCGTTTTTGTTGGCATTGGTGCATTATCTTCGGCGTACGATGATACGTTTATAAGACTTATTCTTGGAGACGATTATGTAAATACAACCCTAGAAAACATTCAAAATGGCGATCCTGTAGCCATTTATAAATCCGGAAGTAATTGGGGAAGTTTCATAGGTATAACACTTAACAATTTACGTGTTTGCGTGGCAAGTGTTGTTTATGGTGTTTTTGGAGGCTTTGGAACTGGTTACGTTTTAATGGAAAATGGTATTATGCTTGGCGCATTCCAATATATGTTCCAAAAAGAAGGTGTTTTATGGGAAAGTGTTAGAGGTATTTGGATTCATGGTGCAATGGAAATTTTTGCTATTGTAATTAGCGGTTCTGCTGGTTTTATTTTAGGCGCAAGCATTCTATTTCCAAAAACCTATTCTAGAATCACCTCTTTTAAACAAGGTTTAAAAACTGGCGTAAAAGTATTGTTAAGTGTTTTTCCATTTATAATTTGTGCTGGCTTTTTAGAAGGTTACGTTACACGTTATTCCAATATAATGCCTAATTGGTTATCGGTTGCAATAATACTAGTTACGCTAAGTATTATTACATTTTATTACATTATTTATCCATTTTCAGTTCATAAAAAACAAGCACATGCAATTATATAAATCAAGAGATTTTTCGGAGTTTTTTTCTGATACATTTACGTTTATTAAAGAAAACGGAAAACACTTTTTTAAGCATTATTTTATTATAAATGGCGCTTTACTGTTAATACTAGCTGCTTTAGGCTATGTATTTAGTAGTTATTTTTTACAAGATATTTTTAATTCTGCTTACGGACTTGAAACCTCTAACAGATTTGAAACCTTAATAACAGAAAACACCGTTTTATTTGCTATTTTAATTTTAGCATTTGTTTTTATTGGGATTCTTTTTGGAGCTGTGTCATATATTTACACACCAATATATTTTAAACTTTACGAGAAAAATAATAATACCAACTTTGAAACTAAAGATATTATTAATGCTTTTAAAACCCATTTAGGTAAATTAATTCTATTTATTATTTTAAGTTTTTTCTTTGGATTGGTTTTATTAATTCCTTTTGGTATTGTATCGGTTATTGTAAGTATAACAATAGTTGGAATGTTATTACTACCACTTATAGTAGGGCTTTACATGGGATTATTTAATGCTACTTTATTAGAATATTTAGAAGACAAACGTGGTTATTTTGATAGTTTTGGATACGCTTGGACTATTATTACGTCTAAATTTTGGCCAGCAATTGGTTGTATGGGAATTTTTTATTTAATGGCATATATTATTCAAATTTCATTTAGTATTATTCAGTCTATTTTTAATTTAGGAACATCTTTAACTATTCCAATTAACGGAAATTTAGATATTGGAGACACACAAGCTAGTACAGCAATAGTTATTGTAACCATTATTTTATATGTGGTTTCTTTTGTTGTAAGTTTCCTTGTTAATGCGGTTTTACAAATCAACCAAAGTATTGTTTATTATAGTGTTAAAGAAGAAAACGACAACATTAACCTAAAAAGTGACATTGATTTAATTGGTACTAGTGAAGAATAATCTGCTCTACATATTATTTATTTTTATTAGTTCTTTTACTAATGAAGGATTTGCGTTTCAAACCGAAACTACATTTGCTATTCAAGATACTTTAGTTAAAGATTATTCTAATTTAGAGCCAAAACAATTTGAAGATTTATCTGAAAAATATAATGGTCCAGAATTTATTTACGAACGTACAGCTTCAGATTTAAGTTGGTGGACACGCTTAAAAATGTGGCTTTCTGAAGTTATAAAAGATCTATTTGGAATGACCTCTAAAGGTCAGGCCTCTAAAGCGGTAGATTATATAATAACTATTGCGGTCGTAATTATTACACTTTTAGTAATTTACTTCATTTTTAAAGCTATTATTAATAAAGAAGGCAGATGGGTTTTTGGAAAATCATCGGATAAAAGTATCATTCCAAATGTGTCTATTGAACAAAATATTCACGAAACTAATTTTAAAGACTTAGTTGCTTCAGCAGAAAAAGAAGATAATTACAGATTAGTTATTCGCTATTACTACTTATGGTTATTAAAAGAATTAGCGCAGAAAGAAGTGATAGAATACGATGTAGAAAAAACCAATAGCGATTACCAATACGAAATTAAAGACAAACAATTATACAAGAAATTTACTTACACATCTTACCTATACAATTACATTTGGTATGGCGAATTTAATATAGACCAAGCCGAATTCTTAAAGTCTAAAACTGCTTTTATTAACTTTTTAAACGATTTAAAATGAGTAAAAGCTTAAAAGTTTACATAGGACTTCTAGTATTAGTAATAGGATTTATTCTATTTATAGAATCTATTAAAACACAACCTATAAATTGGTCAAAAACATATAACGAAAAACATAAATCGCCTTACGGTACATTTGTACTTTATAACGAATTAGAAACCCTTTTTCCAGATTCTGAAATAAGCACAGTTAATAAAACTGCTTACGAATTTTTAGATGGTAATTACGATTTTGATGAAGACGAATACAACGTAAATGGTACATATATCCAAATTGAAGAATATGCTACTATAGACCAATCTTCAGCCGAAGAAATGCTTTATTATGTGTCGCTTGGAAACGATGTATTTCTTTCTACTAACACCATTCCAAAAATTATAAAAGATTCATTAGAATTAGACACCAACAGTAGTTTCAGTTTTAAAGGCGAAGCTACTTTTAAATTAGCGAATCCAAAATTTAAATCGGATTCACTTCATATTAAAAAAGGATTAAACAATGTGTATTTCAACAAATTAAATCCTAATAACACTACCGTTTTAGGAACACAAAAATTTGGCGATTCTACACATGTTAATTTTGCTAAAATTAATTATGGTTCTGGTACGTTTATTTTTCATTTGCAACCCATAACGTTTACAAATTACACTATTCTAAAACCTAAAAACAAGAGTTATATAGAAGCTGCATTAGGTTATATACCAAATAAAAATATTTATTATAAATCTAAAAACCGAGTAGGCACAAATTTAGGTAGTTCTAAAATGCGTTTTATTTTAAGTAAACCTGCCTTAAAATATGCGTGGTATCTTGGGCTTATTAGTTTACTGTTATTTATAATTTTTAATGCAAAAAGGCGCCAACGCATTGTAAAAATTATAGAACCACATAAAAACACAACCGTTGCATTTATTAAAACCATTGGTAATTTGTATTACGAAACCAAAGACCACAACAATTTAATTTCTAAAAAAGTAATGTATTTCTTAGAATATATTAGACGTAATTACTTTTTAGATACACAAATTTTAGACGATAAGTTTGTAAAAAACTTAAGCCTAAAAGCCAATAAAAAACAAGAAGATATTAAGATTTTAGTTAATAAAATAGCTTATTTAAGAGCCAAAACAAACTGTACAGAACAGGATTTATTAGACTTAAATAAACTTATAGAAGACTTTTACAATTCATAAATTATGGAAGAGAATACAACAGACAACCAAGATTTTGAGAACACATTAAATCCTGAAAATAACAATCAGGATATTAACTTTATCAATCGAATAGATTTAACAGAGTTACAAAAAGGTGTTGCACAAATTAGAGAAGAAATAGGCAAAGTAATTGTTGGTCAAAAAGGTATGATAGACATGCTAATTGCCTCTATTTTGGCTAACGGTCATTCTTTAATTGAAGGTGTTCCTGGTGTTGCTAAAACGGTTTCGGCTAAATTATTAGCAAAATCTTTAGATATAGGATTTAGTAGAATTCAGTTTACGCCAGATTTAATGCCAAGTGATATTTTAGGAACTTCGGTTTACGACATGAAAACTTCGGAATTTGACTTTAAAAAAGGCCCTATTTTCTCTAACATGATTTTAATTGACGAGATTAACCGTGCGCCTGCAAAAACGCAAGCCGCTTTGTTTGAGGTTATGGAAGAACGCCAAATTACTATAGACGGAAATAAATATAAAATGGATTTACCTTTTATTGTTCTTGCCACGCAAAATCCTATAGAACAAGAAGGAACATATAGATTACCAGAAGCACAACTAGATAGATTTTTATTTAAAATAGATGTAGATTATCCAAGTGCTACCGAAGAAGTTGAAATCTTAATGCGTGAACAAGTCTTACAAGATGGCGCAAAAGCGGATAAAATTACAGCGCATTTAAACAAAGCTCAAATTGAAGAATTTCAAAAATTAGTAACTCAAATTATTATTGAGCCTAACCTAATAAAATACATTGCAGATATTGTTATTAATACTAGAAGTAATCCATTTTTATATTTAGGTGCATCGCCAAGAGCAAGTATTGCAATATTAAAAGCTAGTAAAGCATTTGCTGCCATGAATGGACGCGATTTTGTAACGCCAGAAGATATTAAACAAGCTGCAATTCCTGTATTACAACATAGAGTTTTAGTAACGCCAGAACGTGAAATGGAAGGCGTAACTACCAAGCAAATTATTAAGCAGATTATTGAAACTGTAGAAATTCCAAGATAATATCTAAGTTGTAATAGCTATAAAACTCATGAAAAAAATAAAACCTTTTTACATACAAAATCGCTTTTTCTATGCCTGTTTAGGTTTAGTAATCCTGTATGTGTTTAGTTTTTTATTTCCACTATTTTTAAATATAGCTTCTATCCTACTCTTAATTTTAGTAGCATTATTAGTTTTGGATACGTTGGTGTTATTTTTTACTAAAAAAGGTTTAGAAGCCGAAAGACGTTTGCCTGAAAAATTTTCTAATGGAGATGTAAACGCTATTTTTATAGATATCCAAAATTATTATACGTTACCAGTTTACACCACTATTATAGACGAAATTCCTGAGCAATTCCAAGTCAGAGATTTTAGTATTCATAAAAAAATTGAAGCGTCTTCTAAGTTGAAATTAAAATACGAACTTAGACCAACAGAACGTGGCGAATATACCTTTGGAAAACTTAATGTTTACGTAAAAACCATTTTTGGTTTAGCATCTAGACGTTATATATTTTGCGACGATGCCATGATTCCTACCTATCCAAGTTTTATCCAGTTACGTAAATACAATTTGTTAGCAATTAGCAATAATTTACATCAATTTGGTGTAAAAAAGGTAAGAAAACTAGGTCATACTATGGAGTTTGAGCAAATTAAAGATTACGTTTTAGGAGACGATTTAAGAACCATAAATTGGAAAGCTACAGCAAAACGTAACCAATTAATGGTAAATCAATATCAAGACGAAAAATCGCAGCCAGTTTATGCTATTATAGATAAAGGTCGTACCATGAAAATGCCTTTTAACGGATTAACCTTAGTCGATTATGCTATAAACTCGGCATTAGTAATTAGTAATATTGCATTAAAAAAACAGGATAAAGCAGGCATCTTTACGTTTTCTAAAAAAGTAGAAAATCGTGTGGTTGCAGAACGCAGAACATCGCAAATGAATTTAATTCTTGAAGCTTTATATAACGTAAACACCAATTACCAAGAAAGCGATTTTGGACGCTTATATGCAGATGTAAAAAGACATATTACACATAGAAGCTTACTACTACTCTACACCAACTTTGAAACCTTAGACAGTTTACACAGACAATTACCTTACTTAAAAGGATTGGCTAAAAGTCATTTATTAGTAGTGGTATTCTTTAAAAACACAGAACTTAATGCGTTAATAAACAATAAAGCAGAAACCATTCAAGATACCTACGATAAAGTTATAGCAGAAAAATTTGCTTTCGAAAAACGCTTAATTGTAAACGAACTAAAAAAATACGGTATTTACAGTATTCTAACCACACCAGAAGATTTAACTATAGATACTATTAATAAGTATTTAGAAATTAAAGCTAGAGGATTACTTTAATTAAATAATCTAAAACCTAAGTTAGTTCAAGTGTTTTAAATTGAATCGTTAGCGTAAATTACAAACACTTGAAAATTAATTGAAAGACCTTTAACTAGATAAAAATTCTATTTTATTTAGCGTTTCTGTATATAGTATATTCTTATTAATGACTGAAAATCTAAATAGAATTAAATATTTTTTGGACTAACACATATCTTTTTTTTACTAAAATAATTAATTTATCTTTACGGGATAACAGTGACAATATTCTTACTATATCCTGACTTATTTACGGGATATCAATGATAAAAGTTACTATATAACACGTTAGCTACAAGCAAAATGAACACCCAAACTGAACAAGGAGAATTTGAAGTTATTGATAGTTTTGCAATCAAGAGAAGGAATGAATTCTATATGATTGGTGAAATTAAAAAAGGAACAATGCAAGTCAATTGGTTTGTTAATATCACTTTAAATTTAGGACTTTCGTTGACCTTGAGAATTTCGGAAATAGAAACTCTAGAATTTTCTGAAGAAAAAAAAGATTATAAATTAATAATTATTTCAGCAGATGAAGAAACAATAAATATTCTTTTAGGTTTAAAAATAGGAATTGAACTTGTTAAAATATCAATAGACGGAAAAGATTAATGAAAGCTAAAGTTTATATAAATACAAAATTTGTTGGAATAACAAAACTCAAAATTTCAGACGAAAGTATGGGTGGAATAATTGGAGATTTAGTTCCTAATGAAAATTATAATTTATATAAATCAAATATTCAGTCTTTATCTGAAAAAAAAGGAATTGCTAATTGTTCTGACTTCAATTTCATATTGGAACTAGATAACAAACAAAAATTGAATCCTGAAGGTGGAATTGGAATATCTGATTTTAAAGAATTTAATGAAATAATAATTGAATCAGCTGGAAACAGTAATGAAATAATAGAATTAATAAAAAATGCCAGTAGCTAACACTGTATATAATTTATTGCTTGGTTCTAGCCTACTTACGAAAATCCTCGCGGATTTTCTATTCGGTTTTTATTTGTTAACTTAGTTGCTTAACCACGCAACAAACCATATACAACAACGTTACCACACATTAAAATGAAAATCCGTTACAACATCATAATTTTAGCTTTAATATTTAGTTTATCGTCTTGTAAGGACAAAAAAACTGATGTAAAGCAATATGAAACAAAAGAAAAAATTTCAACTGACTTACAACTTGACCATTTTAATATTTGGATTAAAAATCCAAAAAAAGCAAAAAAACAACTGACTGAAATTGGATTTACTTCTGTTCCCGATTCTCTTTCAGCAATTCACAAAGGACAAGGTACTGCTGGTAGGTATTTTCGTTTTCTAAATAGCTATCTCGAATTAATTTTTGTTTATGACCAAAATGAACTGGATGAAAATAATGAAAAAAATAAAGATTTAGATTTTACAAAAAGAGCCAACTTTGAGAAAAATGGAGCTTCACCATTTAGCATTGCTCTTAAAGTCAAAGATTATAATGTAGAAAAAATCCCTTTTGAAAAAATAAGTTACCATCAAGATTGGATGGATAAAAGTATGAATATATATTCAGCTAAAAATTCAAAAAAAGAACTTAAAGAACCCTCAATTTTTGTTGTTTATCCAGAAATGGAATACGAAAAGTTTGAAAGATTAACTGATTTAAAGAATATTCCTGAAGAATACGCAATTTGGAGAGAATTTTATAAGCATCCAAATGGAGCACAAAAAGTAACTGAAATTATAATTACTTCAAGAGATTTGAACTTGAATACAGAAACAATTAAAGCAGTAAACAGAATTGAAAATTTGACAGTTAAAAAAGGTAAAGAACATTTAATGGAACTTCACTTTGATAATGACATTCAAGGAAAATCGTTTGATTTAAGACCTGAATTACCATTGATTATATATTTGTGATAAAAAAACGTGTGGTAACATCGGGATATAACTAATAAAAAAAGCATCAAATTTTAAATAAAATTTGATGCTTTTTTTATGTTAACTATTGGTCACTGATTATTGATAACTGATTAATTCCTATCCTAACCAAGCATTCATCATCCAAACGGTTTTTTCTTGTTCGGCAATAAAATCGCTCATCATAGAGTTAGTTCCTTCATCGTTAGCATTGTCTGCTTGTTCTAAAATGGTACGTTCAATCTTTAATAATTCGGTTAAAGACATTACAATTAATTTTACTGCATCCACATCGTTAGATACATTTTTTCCAACAGGAACTTTTGCGTGAGATATGTAATCCTCAAAGGTATGTAAAGGTGTATTAGAAAGCGTTAAAATACGTTCAGCAATTAAATCCACCTTCATATTAGCATCGGTATATAATTCTTCAAATTTCACATGTAAATCAAAGAAATTCTTTCCTTTAATATTCCAATGTACACCTCTTAAGTTCTGATAATATATTTGGAAATTAGCTAACAATTCGTTTAACTGATTAGATACTTCTTGAGATTTTTCTGGGTTTAAACCTATTTTGTTTACTTTCATAATAGTTGCGTTTTTTTGTTACTACAAATTTAACAGAAAATAAATCCGATTTAGTATAAATATAATTGATAGATTTTATATTTTTATAGTCTTAAACTATCAAAATGACAATTACTCAGTTAGAATACGTATTAGCAGTAGCAGAACACCAGAATTTTACTAAAGCTGCGGAACATAGATTTGTAACTCAGCCAACACTTAGTATGCAAATCCAAAAATTAGAAGACCAATTGGATATTTTAATTTTTGACCGAAGTAAAAAACCCATAGAATTAACCGAAGTTGGTAAACGTATTGTAGCACAAGCAAAAAATATTGTAAACGAATCTTACCGTATTCAAGATATTGTGGACCAACAAAAAGGTTTTATTGGTGGCGAATTTAAATTAGGAATAATTCCAACTATTATGCCTACGTTATTACCAATGTTCCTAAAGAATTTTATAAAAAAATATCCAAAAGTAAAGCTTAAAATTGAAGAATTAACAACCGAGGAAATTATTACACGCTTAAACGATGGACATTTAGATGCCGCAATTGCTGCTACGCCTTTAGAAAGTGATACTATAAAAGAAAGACCTTTATATTACGAACCATTTGTGGGTTATATCCCAAATAATCATAGATTAAAAGCTAAAACCAAACTAGACGTATCTGATTTAGATTTAGACGATATGTTACTTCTTGAAGATGGACATTGTTTTAGAGATGGCGTAATTAATCTTTGTAAAGTGTTTAAAAACAAAAAAGACGAAACGTTCCAGTTAGAAAGTGGCAGTATTGAAACATTAATTCGTTTATCTAACGAAGGTTTAGGCATGACGCTTTTACCGTATTTACATACCTTAGAATTAAATCAAGACCAAAAGGACAAACTGCATTATTTTAACGATCCATCTCCAGCTAGAGAAGTAAGTATTATTTACCATAAAAGCGAGCTTAAAATGCAAATAATTGAAGCCATTAGAGATACTATTGCTGGTGTTGTTAGAGGTGCTATTGCTTTTCAAAATGTACAAATTATTAGTCCGCTTGGGAAATAATAATTATAACTTATTAATTACAAAAAAACAGCAACCTATTGGGTTGCTGTTTTTATTATAAAATAAAAAAAAATTTATAAAGCATATTGTAAACCTAAAGTTATAGTTTCTTTAGATTTTAATTGTGTTCCATTTACATTTTGATATAATGGTTGTGCATATTCAAAACCAAATCTAATATTTTTAAATGCTCCTTTTGGTACGTAAAAATTAACTCCTAAACCAGAATTAATAAACTCTCCACCAGAATTAGAGGTGTCCGCTGTAATAATCATATTAGGATTTAAATCTGGATTTGCACTTTTAATACCATCTAAATAGGTTGCTTCTAAACGAGCAGAAAAACTTATCCAATTATTAGCTTTTACAGCAAGCCAATTATTTAAACTGTAACGGTTTCCTAAAGTGTAACCATTATCATTTTCATTTATTCTAATTAATCCTTTTAATTGAGAACCAAAAGACCAAAAAGAACCTTGCGTTAAATAAGTAGCACCTAGGTCTAAATCTACAGTTCCGCTACCAATTTGCATTGGGTAAGGTAAAATAACTTCTTTTCCGTTAGATGCTGGGGTTTCATCTTTAATATCTATTGAACCTGTTGGAAGAGATAATCCAAAATTTCCGTGGATTTTTGAGCGTTTCTTTTTCCAAAAATTATATAAAACACCAATTTTAGTATCTCCTAATCCAGACGATTGTGTTGTAAATGGGATTTTCATTGCTGTGATATGATCCATTTCCATAGTCATATAATTTGCCATTACATATAACGTGGTTTTGTTGGTTGACGCATACATTACGCCTAACATATGCATTTGCATTGGCATATTTAAAGGTGTTACCATATAAGAACCGCCATTTGGCATTAATAATGATTCTGAAGACGTATTATTGTCTCCAATTAAAACATCTTCCATAGACATTTGCATAAATCTGTAAGACATCATAAACTCACCTTTCCCGTGTGTATGATCTCCCATAACTGAAATTGGTGCATGTCCATCTGGTCTATTTCCAGAATATGTTATAATTGAATCTTGAGAAGTTTCGGTTTGTGCCACTAGGCTTGTTGCCATAAATATTATAGCATATAAATAGTTTTTCATTTTAAATGAATTGTTTTTTAATTTAAAGTAAATTTATTTTTTACATTAACTTTTAAGCATAAGCATACGTAGCTTTTAAGTAAGCTATGATAATGTAAAGTAAATGGAATGAAAAACTAAACCTGTGGCGGTTTAAAACTATTATTAAGGTAAGAATTATAATCTTTTAACTGATAATAAAAACTTAGCTTAGATCTTTGAGTTAAAATAGGGTTTAATACTATTTTTTGAAATTGATGATAATATAAAGGATAAAAAGCTTCTACTAAATTAGCATATTTAGAATTGGATTTTACTGGGACAACAGATAGTTGTTTTGCTAAATGACATTTTCCGTTACACTGTAACTCAGGAACTTCTTTGTTAACACAATAGGTATCTACAATGTAATCTATGTTTAACTGAAAGTACGCCACATAACCTACATAATACATAGGTCTAATTGCAAAAGCTAAAAATAATAATATGACTGCTATCTTTTTCAGTGAAGATTTTTTTTGCAAATATAATTTCTAGAAACGTTTATACCATAAAAAAAGCAACCTAATTAAAGGTTGCTTTTGCTTATTTTAACTGAATTAAACATTGATTTAATTCGGGATTTTTAAAAACTAAGGATTGAATGAATATTTTAAGTTCTTCAATCTCATAAGGAAGTAATCTTTTTAAAGCTTTTTCTACTTCTTTACAAAATAGATTAGAATCAAAACTGACTTTATTAAGTACTGTTTTAGTGTACTCAAACATTGCTCTTGCCATAATTAATGAATTTAGTTAAAGTAATTTTAAAGTATACGCATACAATTTAGATTCAGGATAAATATAACGAAAAAATACCATCTTATATTGCGTATTTAATATGATATTAACATAGTTGTTAACTAAAACTTATTATCTCCATCTAATAGGTTACCTATTCCACCTAAAATACTGCCTTCTCCTTTACTATTTCCACCTCTTGGCAAACTTGCCAAAACGCGACCTGCTAATCTACTAAATGGTAACGATTGTACATAAACTACGCCTGGACCTTCTAGGGTTGCAAAAAATAAACCTTCGCCTCCAAAAACAGTATTTTTAATACCACCAACAAATTCTACATCGTAATTTACGGTTTGTGTAAATCCAACAATACAACCTGTATCTACTCTAATTATTTCTCCTGCCGCTAATTCTTTTCGTGCTAAAGTTCCACCAGCATGAACAAATGCCATTCCATCGCCTTCTAGTTTTTGCATAATAAATCCTTCGCCACCAAAAAGTCCTCTGCCTATTTTTTTGCTAAATTCTATGCCAACACTTACCCCTTTTGCGGCGCATAAAAAAGCATCTTTTTGACAAATAAACTTGCCTTTATAATTAAGTAAATCTATAGGTACAATTTTTCCTGGATATGGCGCTGCAAAAGAGACTTTACGTTTTCCGGTTAGATTATTGTAAAAAGCGGTCATAAAAAGGCTTTCTCCTGTAAGAATTCGTTTTCCTGCACCTAATATTTTACCAAGAAATCCAGAATCTTTCTGAGAACCATCGCCAAAAAGAGTTTCCATTTTAATACCATTATCCATCATCATAAAACTTCCAGATTCTGCTATTACTGCTTCATTTGGGTCAAGTTCTATTTCTACATATTGCATTTCTTCGCCAAAAATCTCGTAATCTATTTCGTGTGCATTCATATTAAATTGGTTTTTTGTGTATTTATATGTAGTCCGTTTTTATGATTTGTTACAGATAGAATTAAAATATTAACTTAAAATCTAATTCGTAAACAATTCATTTTATAAACTTTAATCCTTCACTTTTAAAGACCATTCAAAATTAAACGTAGAAACTACAACACCTTCTTTATTGGTTCCTACGGATTGCATCCATAAGCTTTGTCCTTCACCAGTTACTATAGCTTTATCTAAAGCCTCGTCTATTTTTAATCCATCGTTACAGGTAAATGTTATTAATCCGGTTGCTTTTTTGGTAAACGTGGCGTTATTAGAAGTCACTAACATAGATACTTTTTTACCAGATTCTTGGATTTTTCCAATCATTAAAGCACCTGTAGAAAACTCTGCTGCCATACCTTGAACTGCCCAAAACATAGATTTAAACGGATTCTGATTGATCCATTTATGCTTTACTGTTGTAATACATTGCTCTTTATTCAACACTTTTGTGCGTACGCCACAAAAAAAAGCAGCAGGTAATTTAAATAAGGTAAAACTATTGAGTTTACTTGGTGTTAGCTTCATATTTCATTTCATTTTTAGCTAATTTAATCAAAATAAACGAGTTAACAAGTGTTAACAAAATGTTAAATTTTAGTACTTTGTATTGCATAATACCTTTTTTTAAACGTATCTTTGTATAGGATATTATTATATACTTTAAAATTATGATTACAAGTCATCAAAAAAACATAGCCACATTTATTCACCTATCAACGTTTACGCGTTTTATATTTCCTTTTGGAAATTTTATTGCACCAATAGTGTTGTGGAGTTTAAATAAAGAGAAATCGGATTATATAGACCATCATGGAAAACAAGCTATTAATTTTCAGATAAGTATTTTAATTTACTCCTTAATTATTGGATGTATTACTATACCATTTTTTCTTTTTGGATTGTTTAATCATTTAGATGTATTCGATTTTAACACTTTTAATAATATAACCATAAACGTAACCAAGCCTTCTCCACTACTCTATATTGGTGGCGCGTTAGGCGGAATAGCGATAGTTGGTTTTATTCTAGAACTAATTTTAATTCTATTAGCTAGCTTAAAAGCTAGAGATGGAGAAGCATATAGATATCCATTAACTATTGCATTTATAAAGTAAAACATAATTTATTATGAAAAATATAAACACAACACAAACATGAAAATAGAAAACACAAAA
>Ga0105354_1000202_pt1 | contig 37846 bp, 36 predicted proteins | sample GOMGulsemesocosm_FD_83658 | JGI IMG/M metagenome (GOLD analysis project Ga0105354, IMG submission 83658) | Methane-oxidizing microbial communities from mesocosms in the Gulf of Mexico - GOM9B Gulf of Mexico | ecosystem: Environmental > Aquatic > Marine > Cold seeps | place: USA: Gulf of America...
AATTGATGCTTCCCTTTCAAATTGGTACTTAGTCAAATATAAATATTTTGTTTTTATTTTCAGTTTTAAACACCAAACGAATTCCTTAAAAAAATAATAAAAATAACATGAATAAATGCTAAAAACAAAAGGCACGATTTTCAAAATCGTGCCAGTTTATAACTTTTATTTAATTGGACTACCTACTAAAAGTGTTACAAATATTTTAAGCCACTAGTTTATAATTATTTTTTGTTAATTTCATTTCCATTTCTAAGGGAGTTATATAACCCAAAGTTGAATGTATTCTTTTAGTATTATACCATTGAATATAATTCTCAATACATTTAAAAAGTTGATTGTGATTTTTAAACAAATATCGATTTAAGCATTCATATTTAATGGTTTTAAAAAAGCTTTCAGCTACTGCATTATCCCAACAATTACCTTTTATTGACATGCTTTGCGTAACTTTTATATTGGCATTTAAAAGTCTTACTATTTTCTTGGCTGTATACTGCACGCCTCTATCGGAATGAAAAATAAGATCTTTCTTAATTTCACGCGTATTTCTAGCATTTATCCAAGCTTTATACACGGTATTTTCAGTAGTCATATCTTCACTCAAAGTCCAACCTACTACTTTTCTATATGCTAGATCAATAATGGTTGTTAAATAATTCCAATGTTTACCTATTGGAATATAAGTGATATCTGAGACCCATTTTTCGCCTATCTGATTACTTGTAAAATCTCTATTAAGTACATTGTTAGCTATTGGATTGTCATCCTTTGATTGAGTAGTTGCTATATATTTTTTCTTTAAAATACTTTTTAACCCATTTGCTGCATCAATTTGCCAATATAAGAAACACTATAAACTAGTCCTTCTGATTTTAGTTTCTTATGGATTCGAGTACTTCCATAAATAGAACGATTTTCTTGAAAATGATATTTAATTCTGGCTTTTAAATGATTTAATCGCTCATTGACTTTTCTATCTCTAGAAAGCCAATTATAATACGAATTCCTACTAAATTTCATACATGTACATATCTTCTCAACTGGATATATTGATTTGTTTTTCATTATAAATCTATATCTTATTTGTCGCTCTTGGAGAAGATGCTCACTGCCTTTTTTAATATATCTCGCTCTAATCTTACATCCTTTAATTCCTTGCGTAAAGCTCGTAATTCTAATTCTTCAATACTCAGAGATTTCTGCTTTGACAAATCTCCTGATTTAGATTTATATTCCCTACACCAACGACTTATCATACTAGGATTTAAATCGTATTCTTTACTTAATGATTTAGTAGACATTCCTGATTGTCTCAATTCTACTATCATAATCTTAAATTCATTACTGTGAAATCGTTTTTCCATATCTCAAATTTAATAGTTTATTGACTATATAAATTTGTACCAACAAAAGTAGTCACTCCACTCTAGAAGTAAAACTATTATTAAACTCTTTAGACAGATGCTGCCGGAGCCTTAATTCCAATACATGGCAACTACCTATATAATAACTATCAATACTTTTTGAATACAATATATAAACTGAAGCCATTTCAATTTGAAATTAAATAAAAAAAGCTTTAACCATGTATAGTTAAAGCTTTAGTACTCAAGGCGGGACTTGAACCCGCACGCTCCAAGGAGCATTGGATTTTAAGTCCAACGTGTCTACCAATTCCACCACTTGAGCGTGTTATAAATAATTTTCATTATTTACATTGGTATATATTATAATTCTGTAAAATAGTTTCTAAAAAAAACACTCCGGTTATTACTAACCAGAGTGCTTTAGTACTCAAGGCGGGACTTGAACCCGCACGCTCCAAGGAGCATTGGATTTTAAGTCCAACGTGTCTACCAATTCCACCACTTGAGCATGGAATATTCTACAGAGCGAAAAACGAGGCTCGAACTCGCGACCTCCACCTTGGCAAGGTGGCGCTCTACCAGCTGAGCTATTTTCGCATTATTTTAATGAACATAAATACTTTCGTATTGCGGGTGCAAATATAACACCTTTTTTAAAACACCAAAGCCTTTTTGAATAAAAAAAATAAGGTTTTTTTTAAGTAACTGAAAACCAATACGCATAAAAAAGGCACTGTTTAAATCACAGTGCCTTTTTGAATATATTTAGTGTAACACTACAAAAATAACACTGCTATCAGTATTAAATTTTGCATAAGTGATTCACATTTTTTTTACAAAAAATGTATTCTCTACTTACTTCACATCCATCAATTCTACATCAAAAATTAAGGTTGCTCCTGGAGGAATTACTCCACCTGCTCCTCTTTCACCATATGCTAAGTTTGAAGGGATCACAAAACGAGCTTTATCACCTACATTCATTAATGTAATACCTTCATCCCAACCAGAAATAACTTGTCCTACCCCTAATTGAAAATCAATTGGCTCTTTTCTTTTGTATGATGAATCAAATACAGTACCGTCAGAAAGTTGTCCTTTATAATGTACTGAAACATTTTTCCCTTTTACTGCTTTAGTTCCTGATCCTTTTTGTAAAATTTGATAACGTAATCCACTGTCTGTTTTATCAAATCCAGAAGCTAGTTTATTTAGTTCTGCTTCAGCAGCTGCCTTCGCTTCTGCTAATCTCTTTTCTCTAGAACCTTCAAAAGTTCTAAACGACTCTATTGCTTGAAATCCTTCAGCTTCTGCACCTACAGCAATAATTTCTAACTTCGTTAATTTATCACCTTGAGCAACAGCATCAACTACTTCTTGTCCTTCAACCACATTCCCGAAAACGGTATGCTTATTATCTAACCAAGATGTTTCAACGTGAGTAATGTAAAACTGACTTCCGTTTGTAGCAGGTCCTGAATTTGCCATAGCCAGAACACCAGGTCCTGAATGTTTTAAGTCTGGATGAAATTCATCATCAAATTTGTATCCTGGATCTCCTGTTCCAGTTCCTAATGGACAACCTCCTTGAATCATGAAATCAGGGATTACTCTATGAAAGTTTAACCCATCATAATAAGGTGTTCCTTGTGGTTTTACATTATTTTCTAAATTCCCTTGTGCTAACGCTACAAAGTTACCTACTGTTCCTGGAGTTTTTTGAAACTCTAAGTTTACTAAAATTTCTCCTTTAGAAGTGTGAAACTTAGCATATAAACCATCTTGCATAATTCTATTTTTTAAATTTTGAAGTTGCAAAAATACGTATTTTCTTTTAAAAGTTATGGCCAATACCTTAGTTTGTAACACAATCAATTAAAAGTATGCCAAAATTTATAATCGTAGTATAAGCATATCACTAATCGAATTATTTTATCCAACCAAAGTCTATATATTTCATACATAGTACGATTAATCTGATTTTTAGTAACTTTGCAAAAAAGTATAAGATTTCAGCTCCCAAAAAAAATACACGGTTAGTTTACATTGATGCATTGCGTTCCTTTGCTATATTAATGATGTTACAAGGACATTTTATCAGTTCATTACTTGCTCAAAAATTTAAAGTACAATCTAATACTACCTATCAAATTTGGGAATACTTTAGAGGGATTACTGCTCCTACATTTTTCACTATTACCGGGTTTGTTTTCATGTTTTTATTATTAAAGCAAGATCATATTGGCTGGAACAACCCTAGAGTAAAGAAAGGGATTGAACGTGGACTAAAACTAATATTATGGGGATATGTGCTACGTTTAAGCGTTGGGATATTTATAGGTTACACGCACGAATCCTACTATTACACTGATGTATTACACATTATAGGTGCATCAATACTACTACTATGCCTATTATACATAACGCTGTATAAATTTGGTAAGAAAACATTTAATTACACCTTATTGTGTATTAGCATATGTAGTTTTTTATTTGAACGATATTATAACGAAATAACTATTCCGTTTTTACCTGAAATAGTATCTCATTATTTTACCAAAGCTAATGGAGCTATATTCTCATTATTCCCATGGTTTGGATATGTAAGTATTGGAGCATTTTTAGCATCGCTTTTTCTTAAATACAAGGACGAGAAACACTTTTATGACAAACTACCCATTACTTTAGCTATTACCGGATTAACCCTTTTGTTTTTATCAAGTCCTATTTTACTAGCTATAGGAAGCTTAACGGGAATAGAAATATTTACCATTTCAGGAGATTACAACTATTTATTTACCCGATTAGGAGATGTATTTTTAATTTTCTCAATATTTGTATATGCTCGAAAACTACTGAACCACTCTGCATTTATTAAAATCGGAAAAGTTACACTATCCATATACATTGTTCATCACATAATTTTGTACGGAAGTTGGTTTCACACTGGATTGACAAGATGGTTTTACCATTCCTTAAATTTTACTGAAGCCATCCTTGGAGCGCTTATTTTTATGGCTACAGTATGCTTTTTAGTACTTAAATATCGAAATTTTGTGAATCAGAAAGCAAAACAAATACAACAAATTCTATTTAATAAGCTTCCAAAACTTAAAAATGCACTCACTAAATTTACCTTTAATAAAAGGTGAATTTATGAGATACGAATCTTCTTCATTATCCGTTAATAAAATAAAAAAAAATGTTTAAAAGAATATTCAAATTCTTTTTACGATTAAGTTTACTCGTAATACTACTTATACTCCTATTAATTACTGCAGTTAACTATGATGTTTTTGGACACATCAACACCAAAGAAGAATTAGAAAACTTCAGTAATGAAACTGCCTCAATTGTGTTATCTGACAACAATACAGTTATTGGAAAATACTGTAACCAAAATAGAACAAATACAACATACAATGAACTCCCAAAACATTTAGTAAATGCTTTGGTTGCTACTGAAGATGCACGTTATTTTGAACATAGCGGAGTTGATGCAAAAAGCTTATTTAGAGTATTATTTAAAACAATCCTATTGAGTAATAAACGCTCAGGAGGAGGAAGCACTATTACTCAGCAATTAGCAAAAAACATGTATGGCAGGCCTAATTATGGCCCATTAACCATGTTAATTAACAAAACAAAAGAAGGGATTCAAGCTTATAGAATTGAGCAAACATTCAATAAAGAAGAAATCCTTACACTTTACCTCAATACAGTTTCCTTTGGTGAAAATGTATATGGTATTGAAGCCGCTGCGCTACGTTATTTCAATAAAAAAACATCTAAATTAACCATTGAAGAAAGTGCTGTGCTCATAGGGATCTTAAAAGCAAATACCTTTTACAACCCACGCTTGCATCCAGACAATGCTTTACGAAGAAGAAATACTGTTCTTTTTCAAATGAAAAAAGAATCCTATTTAACCATTATTGAATATGATTCCATTAAAAAACTCCCACTACAATTAAACTATACCAATTTAGCTACCACTAACAAAGCAGGTTATTTTTTAGCAATGGTAAAAAAAGAAACGGCTATTATACTTGACAGTATCAATAAAAAATAGTACGAAAAAATGGAATCTTGAAAAGGATGGACTACAAATAGAAACTACTTTGGACATCACCCTACAAGAATACGCCCTTGATGCTTTTGCTAGCCACTTGAGTAAAATGCAACAACAACTCAGGAAGCATTATAAAAACGCTCCACAAAAAAAGGAGCTAAAAAAATTAGTCAACAAACAACTAAGGAAACTAAATCTATATGAACATAAATTAAACCGTAGTAAACAATTGATCTTTGATTGGAAAGGAAATTATACCGATTCCATCAATATTGCAGATAGCTTAACTATAGAGGCAACAGTATTACACGCTGGTATGCTAGCTATCAACCCTAATACCGGAGCTATAAAAACTTGGGTTGGTGGCATAAACCACAACTCATACCCATATGATCAAATCTTTGCTCAACGTCAACTAGCTTCTACTTTTAAACCTATTCTTTATGCAGCAGCACTAGAAGAAGGAAGGCATCCATGTGAGTATTTAGATAATGAACAATTAAGTATTTCAGATTACAACAATTGGAGTCCTGAAAATGCAAATAAAAAAACTGGTGGAAAATACTCCATGACAGGAGCCCTAATGAATTCGATGAACATCCCTACTGTAAACTTATTTATGGAAACAGGCTTCAAACCAATTGATTCTCTTTGGAAACAAATGCAATTCAATACCAAATTAGAAAACAATCCTTCTTTAGCATTAGGTACAGCAAATGCAAGTATCTATGAAGTTACCAGAGCATATGCTGCTTTTGCAAATGGTGGTAACTTAATTACCCCAAAATGTGTTACAAAAATTACAACTGCTAAAGGGAAAGTCCTTTATCAAGATAGAAATATAACACCTAAACAAATATTAAAAGAAGGTACCCCTAAATTAATTAACACAATCCTCCAAAAAGCGGTTAATCAAGGTACAGGAACTAGTTTAAGAAGCAAATACAACATTACTTTACCACTAGCCGGGAAAACAGGAACTTCACAAAATTACGCCGATGCTTGGTTTGTTGGCTACAATCCTAATTTAGTACTCGTAAGTCGAGTTGGATGTGCATCGCCTAAAATTCATTTCTATAATGGGACTGGTTCTGGCGGGAAATTAGCATTACCACTGGTTGCTAAAACGCTTTATAAAGTTCAAAACAACTCAAAGCTTAAAAGAAAATACAGCAAGAAGTTCCCTAGCCTGTCTGAAAAATTACTTGACGAGTTATCTTGTGAAGATTTTAAAGAAAAAACGGGATTAGAAAATTTCTTTGATTTTTTCAAAAGCAAGAGTAAAAGTTTTGACAAAGAACAAGAGAAACTGGAACTAAAGAAAAACAAAGAACCCTTCTTTAAGAGACTATTCAAGAAAAAAAATAATCAACCATAATTTTAGCCTTTTATTTTCATTCAAAGTTTCAATAAACTTACGTTACCTACACAATGACAGGTAAGCGCCGAAAGAACTCCACGCCATGCTTTTAACCTATTGTAATACCTGTAGTTATGAAATTAAAAAAGTTATTTCACACTTCTTTTAACTTAATACACGCAACCATTTTATATTTATTGTATCTACTAAATAATAACTAACAAATAATAAATATGAAAAAACTAACAACAATTATTTTATTTTTAAGCACCATTATCATCTTATTTAATAATTGCTCAAATGACACAGATGATTTATCAGCTGAAAAGAAAATAGAAAATACAGTTCATGAAGGAATAGAAGACGAATTAAAGGAATTACTTGAAGAAGTATCCAGCGGAGAACTTAATTGTATAGAATTCATATACCCAATAAACCTTATTCTCTATAATGATTTAAATGAAGAGGTAGGCACCATCAATATTTCATCAGATGATGAATTCATTGAAGAATTAACAAGCTTAAACACTAATTACTCTTTAAGTATAAGTTATCCAATTACAGGGATAAATGAAAATGAAGAACAATTTATAGTGAACAATAATAGTGAATTAGTTGATGCTATAAAATTATGTAAACAATATTTAATTATTATAGAATGTAATAATATCATGGAAAGCACTGAATGCGTGTGGAAAGTATCCCACGTAAACAATGATGGTCCAGATACATATCAAAACTCAATTTTTAGAGTGGGTCATGATGGTTTATTAGAGTATTATCACAATGGTGAAGTGTATAGAGGTTCATGGTTTTTCTATTTTATTAACGAAAATTTACACCTTAATATTAATATGAATGATGATGATATAGGTTTGAATTGGAGTTTTGACTGGAAGGTAATTTTCTTTGATGATAACTTTTTTGAAATAAAAAACAATGATAATCAGTTTAATTTCGATAGCATATGTCCACCGTGTGGAGAATTAGCTTTTGAAGAGTGTCAAATAGAGAACACCATAAATACCGCTATATTTAACCTGAATACTTATACAAGTTGTATCTTTAATTCTGAAAACCTTGTTAATACACAAGATTATAACATAAATTTCTATGAATTACAAAGTGATGCAGAAAATGCCACAAATGAAATTATAACTAACCTATATACAAGCACAACTGAAACACAAACCATATATGTACGTATTGAAAACATGATAAATAATACTTACATAACCACGGAAATTAATTTATCAATTATTGTTTGTAATTAATATCATTTCTGATGTAAGGTGACAAATAAAAATTAAATTATTTTTACTTAGGCAATAAAGAAAATCTAAGCATATCCTCAGTACAGTTATACTTTATTTTGAGGCGTCAGTAAAAAATAAAAAAAGCGACTATTAGTCGCTTTTTTTATATATAAAGATCAATTGGATACTACATATGTAATGCTTTTTCATCAACTGCTAAACAAGCTTCCTTAATCGCTTCAGTAAATGTTGGATGTGCATGCGACATGCGTGATACATCTTCTGCAGATGCTCTATACTCCATTGCTACAACTGCCTCAGCAATCATATCAGCAGCCCGAGCACCAACCATATGAACTCCTAAAATTTCGTCAGTAGTTGCATCAGCTAATACTTTTACAAAACCATCTAAATCCATCGATGCTCTACTTCTACCTAAAGCACGCATTGGAAAAGAACCCGCTTTATAGGCTATTCCTGCTTCTTTTAATTGCTCTTCAGTTTTACCAACTGCAGCAACTTCTGGCCATGTATACACAACACCAGGTATTAAGTTATAATTGATATGTGGTTTTTGTCCAGCTAAAGACTCTGCAACAAACACTCCTTCTTCTTCTGCTTTATGTGCTAACATTGCACCTTTAACAACATCACCGATTGCGTAAATGTTAGAAATGTTAGTTTGTAAATGGTCATTAGTTTCTACCATTCCTCTTTCATCAACTTTTACACCAGCATTTTCTAACCCTAATCCATCAGTAAACGGACGACGTCCAACCGATACCAAACAGTAATCAGTTTTAATTTCTTGCGGCTGTCCTTTTTTATCTTCATAATTGATAACTACCTCATCACCTACTGTTTCCACATTAGTAACTTTATGAGAAGTTAAAACTTTCATTTTTTGTTTCTTTAAAACTTTTTGTAATTCCTTAGATACAGCTTTGTCCATTGTTGGTACAATTCTGTCCATATACTCAATTACAGTTACATCAGATCCTATTCTTTTGTAAACTTGTCCAAGTTCCAAACCAATAACACCACCACCTATTACAACTAAATGCTTAGGGATTTCTTTTAACTTTAAAGCTTCCGTAGATGTAATTACTCTTTTCTTGTCTAATTTGATAAAAGGGAAAGATGATGGCTTTGATCCTGTAGCTATAATAGTATTTTTAGCTTCTATTTCTACTGTTTTTTCACCTTCTATAGTAATATGAGTAGCATCTTTAAACGAACCAACACCTTGATATACGTCAATTTTGTTTTTGTCCATTAAAAAAGAAACTCCGTCACAAGTTTGTTTTACAACAGCATCTTTACGAGCAATCATTTTTTCAAGATTTATTTTAATATCTCCTGAAAGCTCAATTCCATGTGCTTCAAAATGCTTAACAGCATCGTCATAATGATGAGAAGAATCTAACAATGCTTTTGAAGGAATACATCCTACATTTAAACAAGTTCCACCAAGTGTGTTATATTTTTCAATTATTGCAGTTTTCATTCCTAACTGTGCGCAACGTATTGCTGCTACATACCCACCAGGACCAGAACCGATAACGGCTACATCATACTTACTCATAAAATACTTTTTTATTTTTTAAAGATGTACAAAAATACACTTTTTGACAAACCTACATTAACTATTTTATTTTCTTTTTTATTCTGTCAATGGGTTTAATTACTTAAGTTAATATTTAACAAGAATCTGGTATTATTAATTTTATCTTTAAACAACAACTAATATTCACGTAAAGAATGTAAAACAATTATAATATTTTATCTAATTCCAACATCTTATTTTTATATCCTCTTCAATTCCTTCACTCTCTATCCATATATAACTTTTTGTAACATCTTTTAGCACTGGAGGTGGTAATGTAGACTCCTTAACTGGAATATTTGAGAATCTTTTTTAACTGCATTGTTTTTTATATTAACAATCTTATTTTGTTTGGGATTAACTTATTTTCTTAAAATTTATTACTTACAAATTAATTTCTGTTGAATTTTTAATACTCGTAATTACAAAGGTACTTCGAGTACTTCCAATATGCTCTAAAGTAGTCAATTTGGTAACCATAAACTCCCTATACTCATCCATATCTTTTACTAAAATTTTTAACAAATAATCATAGTCACCAGTAATATTAAAACATTCCAATACCTCATCAATTTTTCGAACTTCTGTCTCAAATTTAGTTAAATAGGCTTTTGAATGTTTTTCTAACTTGATCCTACACAGAACCATAAAGTTTTTTTCTACTTTATTTTTATTAATCAATGCAACATACTTCATGATTATCCCATCACGCTCTAACTTTTTTATACGTTCATATACTGCAGTTACAGACAAATTTGTTTTATTAGAAATTTCTTTTGTTGTTTGTTTTGCATCCTCCTGAAGCAATTGTACAATGTGTTTATCGATATTATCTAAATTCATTTATGAAAAATTATCTATTTACTAATATAAATATAACATAATTCAATAAAATAATCTAAAAATTACACCATATATAGTTTTATATACTACAATAGTAATATTTTATGAATTATAATACTATTATATATTAACTTTGAAACCATAATAACTACACATGAAAGATTACATTATTATAGGTGCTGGACAAGCGGGATTAGCAATTGCATATTATCTAAACAAGCAACATAAAGATTATATCATTGTTGACGCTAATGAAGAAGTTGGAGCTCCATGGTTGAAGCGTTGGGATTCACTAAAACTCTTTACCCCTTCTGAATACAACAATTTACCAGGAATGGATTTTCCATGTAAAAAAGGGCATTATGCTAATAAATATGAAGTAGCTGATTACTTAAAAGCATATGTTAAAGAATTTAATATCCCTATAACTTTTAACCAAAAAATACATTATTTAAAAAAAGAAAATGATTCTTTTATTTTAAAAAGCGATAGTCAAACTTACAACGCAAAAAATGTAATTATTGCAACAGGTCCATTTCATACCCCATTTACCCCTTCATGTCATATTAATATAGACCCGGAAATTATACAAATTCATAGCGAACACTACAAGAGTCCTAATCAACTACAAGATGGTGATACATTGGTTGTAGGCGCAGGAGATTCAGGTGTTCAAATACTGGAAGAAATTTCGCTAACAAATAGAAATGTATATTTTTCTGGAAACACCAATATTGGTTCACTTCCACAAGAATTTCTGGGAAAAACCTTATGGTGGTGGTTTAGTAAAATAGGTTTCCTTACTACCAACAAATATTCTTGGCTTGGTAAAAAGTTTAGCACCAATTTACAACCTGTAATCGGTACCAATGTTAAAATGCTTTTTAAGAAAAAAAATGTCACCTGTGTTGGTAGAACTCTAGACGCTGAAAAAAATATTATTGTTTTTGAAAAGGACCGCCTATCTTCTATTAAAAACATTGTTTGGGCTACAGGATTCAAACCCAATTTTAATTGGATTCATGACATAAAGTTAGACGAAAAGCAATATCCTAAAAACTTTAGAGGCATAAGTGATGATATAGATGGTTTATACTTTATTGGCTTGCCTTGGTTGTATACAAGAGGTTCCGCTACACTTGGAGGAGTGAAAAAAGATGCTGAATTCTTAAGTAAATACATCTATAAAAAAGACAAAGAATTACAAAACGTATAATAAATATATTAGATGATGAAAAAGAGTTATCAAAATATAGAACATAAAAGGAAAGATGGGTCTGTTTGGTTTAATGATTTAAAAAGAATAAGAGAAACAGGGCCAAAACTTAAAGACAAACGTTACACTGAATATAGTGATAGTACTAAATCAGTACACGCAGGACAGTATGATGATCCAAAAACAGGAGCCTTAGGAACCCCTATATTTCAATGCTCTACTTTTTACCTAAATGAAGCTTCATATGAAGCAATTGAAGAAGGACGTGGTAGAGATGAAATGATATACACTCGTTATGGAAATCCATCTCAATGGAGTGTACAAGAGAAAATATCATCATTAGAAAAGGCAGAAAGTTCTATTGTTTTTTCTTCTGGAATGGCAGCAATTTCATCAACTCTATTAGCAATTCTTGACAAAGGAAGTCATATCGTTTCATCTAGAGACATCTACGGGGGTACTTATAATTTTTTATATGAAGACTTAGACAAGTATGGAATGTCGGTAACCTTTACCTCTCCTATAGACCTAACTGCTATAGAAAATGCAATACAAAAAAACACTAAAGTACTGTACTTTGAAGCTTTAACAAACCCATTATTAAAAATCACCCCGATTACGGCTTTGGTTGCTCTTGGGAAAAAATATAACTTAAGAGTTATTATCGATAATACTTTCCTAACTGCTTACAATGTAAAAATGCTTGATTTAGGAGTAGATTTGGTAGTAAATTCAGCTACAAAATACCTTAATGGTCACTCCGATTTAATTGGAGGCACCGTATCTGGCTCAAGAAAGTTAGTAGATCGTATATGGCCACAACTTTTAAAAAATGGAGGCTCTATGGACCCTCATGCTTGTTTTTTACTAGAACGTAGTTTAAAAACTTTTGCTTTACGTATGCGCACACATAACAATAATGCTATGGAGTTAGCTAATTATTTAGAGAATCATTCTAAAATAAAAAAAGTATACTACCCTGGCCTAAGTTCACACAGTCAATATGAACTGTCTAAAGAACTGCTTCAAGGTAAAAACTCAGGAGTAATCAGTTTTGAAATTGAAGGAGGTGATACCAATGCCCATGCATTATTAAACTATTTAAAACTACCTAAAGAAGCAACCAGTTTGGGTGGAGTTGAAAGTTTAATTTCACTTCCATACAATACCTCACAAGCTTCATTAACTAAAAAGCAACAACACGCTATAGGAATTAACGACGGATTAGTTCGTTTGTCCGTAGGTATTGAAAATATAGAAGATTTAATAACTGATTTTGACCAAGCCATTACTAACATTTTTAAAAGCTAAACAATTATGTTAAATAACATCAACATTGCCGGATTAAGTGAATATGTAAACGAAGTAAAAGAAAACAATATTGAAAGTCACGCTACCTATGGAGTAATACTCAATTGGGAAAGCGGCACCAAAACTACAGTAACCACCAAAAATATGGTGTTAGGGAAACACAAACTCATTAGAGACTTTAAGTTTACTATTGACGAACCTACACAATTATTAGGTGTTAACTGCGCTCCTAACCCAGCTGAATATATGCTTGGAGGTTTAGCGGGATGCATGGCAGTTACTTTTATAGCAGGAGCAACTGCTATGGATATAGAAATAGATCAATTACAATTAGAAATAGATGGTGAATTAGACTTGAAAGGTTTTTTAGGTTTAAATGAAGAGTCTAACATTGGTTTTCCTGAGTTAAAATTTATTTTTAACGTAAAAGGAAACGGAACACAAGAACAATACAATACTTTAATAGAACGTGTTAGTAAACATTCTCCTAATTTTAATACGATTAAAAATGAAGTTAGAATGATTGGAAAAATTGCTAGTTAGCAACTCCTCTATTATTTAATACAGCCTTAAAACACATCCTTGTTTAAGGCTGTATTAATTTTATCTTAGTTTAGTAAGATCAAAAGTCTACTTTATGATATTTTTAATTAACCCTGCATAGTTTAATATACTCTAATTCAATCATTAATATAATATCTAATCACTACTCTGTTAATTTCTTGCACAAAAGTCATTAAAATCGTAACATTACGCTACTTAAAAAAAGTAGTGTAATGCAAGAGAACAAGAATCTTTCTGAAATTGAAATTGAAGACCAAAAAATAATTGACAACAAAGAACTTAGTATATTTGAAGCACTAATTCCTGTTGTTATATTAATGGGTATGCTAGCTTATAATATATTTATTCAAGATGGTGCTTGGTTGGGTGATTATTCAAATCAATTTATCTTACTCATCGCAGGAGGAATTACTGCCATTGTTGGCTTTAAAAATAATGTGTCATTTCAAACAATGATCACAGAAGTTTGGGAAAACCTTAAGAGTGTTTTCGTACCTATTATGATATTATTTTTAGTAGGAGCACTTGCTGGAACTTGGTTAATTAGCGGAATCATACCAGCAATGGTATATTATGGATTACAAGTGTTAAGTCCAGCTATATTTTTACCTGCATCAGTAATTATTGCAGCTATTATTTCTATTGCCACTGGAAGTTCATGGACTACCTCTGCTACCGTAGGTATTGCACTAATTGGTATTGGATCTGCCTTAGGAATTCCTACTGGTATGATCGCTGGGGCTGTAATTTCAGGCGCGTATTTTGGCGATAAAATGTCGCCTTTAAGTGACACTACAAACCTCGCTCCTGCTATGGCTGGAACCGATCTGTTTACCCATATAAAATATATGGCTTACACTACTGTACCTACTATTATCATTACCTTAATTGCTTTTTCAATTATGAGTATGACTATTGACACTACAGGTAGTGCAGACGTTAGCGGATTACTAAATACAATTAAAACAACTTTCAATATTACTCCATATTTATTTATTGTCCCATTAATCGTTATAATACTCATTTTATTTAAAACGAAACCACTAATTGCTTTAGGTACTGGAGTTGGCTTAGCAGCTATATTTTCTACTATTTTTCAATCTGATGTGTTGGCAAATTTAGCTTCTTCTAATTTTGAGGTAATTTATAACTCAATACTAACTGATACTGCTATTATTACTGACAATGAAAAATTAAATGAATTATTCTCTTCTGGAGGTATGAATGGAATGCTTTGGACTATTTATCTAATCATTTGCGCTATGGTTTTTGGAGGTATCATGGACGGTATTGGTGCTTTAGCAAGAATTACACGTTCTTTACTAAAGCTAGCTGATTCTGTTTTTGGACTATTTGCCACTACAGTAATTAGTTGTTTAGGATTAAATACTATTGCTTCTGATCAATACTTGGCCCTAGTTATCCCTGGTAAAATGTTCAAAAAAGCTTATGAAGATAAAGGCTTGGCTCCTGAAAATTTAAGTAGAACTCTTGAAGATTCTGGAACTGTAACCTCTGTCTTAATTCCTTGGAATACCTGTGGCGCATATCAATCTGGAGTATTAGGAGTATCAGTAGCTGATTATTTTATTTATGCTATTTTCAATTGGTTAAGTCCGTTTATGACACTACTTTTTGCTGCTTTAGGTTTAAAAATAAGAGAATTAAAAGCTAAATAAGAATTCTTTATAGTTCAATCAAAAAATTAAATTAAACTTAACCTTGTTACGCTAAATTGATATGTATATTTGCACAATAAAATTAATAATCAATTTTAAAAACATATAAAAAATGGCTGTATTAGTAGGAAAAAAAGCTCCACAATTTAATGCGCAAGCAGTAGTAAATGGAAATCAATTTGCTGAAAACTTTTCATTAGAACAATATTTAGGAAAGAAAGATGTAATATTATTCTTTTACCCAAAAGATTTCACTTTTGTTTGCCCAACTGAATTACATGCTTTTCAAGAAAAATTAACTGAATTTGAATCAAGAAACGTTGCTGTTATTGGAGTATCTACTGATACTGAACAATCTCACTACGGATGGTTACAAGTAGAAAAAGGCCAAGGAGGAATTAAAGGTATTACGTATCCTTTAGTTGCTGACACCAACAAAACTATTGCTGCAAACTATGATGTTTTAGCTGGTGATATGTATTACAACGAAGAAGGTTTAATGGTTGCTGAAGGAGAATTAATTGCTTACAGAGGATTATTCTTAATTGATAAAGAAGGAACTGTACGTCATCAATTAGTAAACGACTTACCATTAGGAAGAAATGTTGATGAAGCTTTACGTATGGTAGATGCTTTACAATTTTTTGAAGCAAATGGAGAAGTTTGCCCTGCTAACTGGAGCAAAGGGAAAGACGGAATGCAAGCTAATCACACAGCTACTGCTGAATATTTAGCAAAGCAAAACTAAGAGCCCACCAATGGAATTAATTTCCAGAGGTATGCCTCTAAAAAAATAGTGTTAATTACTTCTCGCATGCTTGTGTAGAAGTAATTTATTTAACATCATATATTTAAAGCGCTCTTACGAGCGCTTTTTTTATGTTAATTTTATCCTTAATCCTTTCGCTAATTAATAGATTTTAACGTAATTTGATAATCTTAATAAACATATAATTATGGCAACAGTAACCTTACAAGGAAACAACATACATACTTCAGGTAATTTACCAAAAGTTGGTGACCAAGCTCCTGATTTTACATTAGTAAAAACGGATTTATCTACTGCAACATTAGCTGATTACAAAGGAAAAGCAGTCGTATTAAATATCTTTCCAAGTATTGACACAGGTACTTGTGCACAATCTGTAAGACAATTTAATAAAGAATTAAATGAAATTAAAGACATTGTAGTATTGTGCATTTCAAGAGATTTACCTTTTGCTCAGGCACGATTCTGTGGCGCTGAAGGATTGGAAAATGTGATTAACTTGTCGGATTTTAGAAACAATAGTTTTGGAAAATCCTATGGATTAGATTTTATTGATGGTCCATTACAAGGATTGCATTCAAGAGCAATTGTTGTTATAGATGAAAACGGTATTATTACACATACTGAGCAAGTTCCTGAAATTGTAGATGAGCCAAATTATAAAGCAGCTTTTGAAGCGCTTTAATAAATAAAGATCTTCGGTAAATGATACGACAGAACGATAGTTTTTTTCTAAACAGAATGAAAGGAGCTAAATACGCTCTTAAAGGAGCCTTTATCCTACTTCGTACTGAAGCTAGTATTCAGGTTCAATTTGCCATTGCAACTATTTTAACTATTGCGGGTTTTTATTATAAAATTTCAGCAACAGAATGGATGTTTCAAATATTTTCTATTGGTTTAATTATGAGTATTGAAGGATTAAATACTGCAATTGAAGAAATTGCTGATTTTATTCATCCAGAATTTCATAATAAAATTGGACTTATAAAAGATATCGCTGCTGGTGCTGTTTTCATTGCAGCAATAGCAGCAATAACAGTGGGTTTAATTATCTACATCCCAAAAATAATTGCAGCATAAATTATTATTATTTAGAATGTCAAAAAAGAAAAAAACAAAAGCTAAAGCTAAAGAAAGTAAACCTCCAAGGTTTAGCTTGCCAAACACAAACCTTAACAAGCAACAAAAAACTATTATTGGTAGTTTTCTGTTCCTTTTAGGAATACTTATGTGTATTGCATTTGTTTCATATCTTTTTTCATGGAAAACAGATCAAAGCGAAATTGGACACTTAACACGTTCATCAAATACCAAAAATATTACTAATATATTCGGTGCCACTATATCACATTTCTTTATCTATAAAGGATTTGGAATTTCTTCAATACTATTTGCTATATTAGTTTGTTTGTCAGGAATCACTGTTTTACTTGACACCAGTATTAATGCCTTAAAAAAACGATGGTATTGGGGTATACTAGTTACTATATGGATTTCCGTTTTCTTAGGGTTCTTTAATACCTCTATTTTAAGTGGAACAATAGGTTTTGAAACTAATGATTTTTTACAAGATTATTTGGGTAAAATAGGAACAGCCATCCTTTTACTATTTTTATTTCTTACTTATTTAGTTACTCGATTTAAAATTACTGCAGATGTTATTGGAAATTTTATAAATAAAAAAAAGGAAGAAAAACATACACTACCTAAAGAACAAATCATTGAAAATGATAATCCTACTATTGACGACTCTGATGAAGCCATTATTTTAGAATTTATTAATGAAAATTCAACTACTACAGAAATTCCGTTAACAAAAGATGATTCAATAATAAATAACCCAGAAATTAACTTAGATAAAACTTCTGCTGACATTATACCCCAGAAAGAAGAACTTATTATTGGCAATTCAGTCGATGATGATTTATCTATGAAAGTTGAGGTTATGGAAGAAGAAAAAACAATTAATGACAACTTATCAGATAAACTAGTTGCCGATTTTGGAGAATTTGACCCAACCTTAGAGTTAAGTAATTTTAAGTTCCCTACCATTGATTTATTAAAAGACTACACTGGTGGAAGAGGAATCACCATCAATCAAGAGGAACTAGAGAATAACAAAAATCAAATTGTTACTACACTACGAAATTATAAAATTGAAATCTCCACTATAAAAGCTACTGTAGGTCCTACAGTAACTTTATACGAAATTATTCCTGAGGCAGGTGTTCGTATATCAAAAATAAAAAACTTAGAAGATGATATTGCACTATCATTAGCAGCATTAGGAATTAGAATTATTGCACCTATGCCTGGTAAAGGTACAGTAGGTATTGAAGTTCCTAATAAAAAACCTCAAATGGTCTCAATGCGCTCTGCAATTGCATCTAAGCATTTTCAAGAAGCAGAAATGCAACTACCTATTGCCTTTGGTAAAACTATTAGTAATGAAACAATGGTAGTTGATTTAGCAAAAATGCCGCACTTACTAATGGCTGGAGCTACAGGACAAGGAAAATCCGTCGGGCTTAACTGCATTTTAACATCTTTATTATATAAAAAACATCCAGCTGAAGTTAAATTTGTTTTAGTTGATCCTAAAAAAGTTGAACTGACATTATTTAATAAAATAGAGCGTCATTACTTAGCTAAATTACCCGATAGTGAAGAAGCTATTATTACTGATAACTCAAAAGTAATCAATACATTAAATTCATTATGTATTGAAATGGATAATAGATATGAAATGCTTAAAAATGCTTACTGTAGAAACATTGTTGAGTATAATAAAAAGTTTAAAGAACGAAAGCTAAACCCAAATGATGGGCATAAATTTTTACCTTATATCGTTTTAGTTGTTGATGAATTTGCCGATTTAATAATGACTGCTGGTAAGGAAGTAGAAACTCCTATTGCTCGTTTAGCACAGTTAGCAAGAGCTATTGGTATTCATTTAATTATTGCCACCCAACGGCCATCTGTAAATGTAATTACTGGTATGATTAAAGCTAATTTCCCTGCTCGTGTCGCCTTTAGAGTAATGACTGGTATTGATTCTAAAACCATTTTGGACACAGGGGGTGCCAATCAGTTGATTGGACGTGGTGATATGTTATACACACAAGGTAACGAGTTAATTCGTATCCAATGTGCCTTTGTCGACACACCCGAAGTAGAAAAAATCACTGAGTTTATTGGTGCACAAAAAGCTTATCCAGACGCTTATCTCCTTCCAGAATATACAGGAGAAGAAGGTGGCACGACTCTTGATAATAATATTTCAGAGCGTGATAAATTATTTAGAGAAGCCGCAGAAGTACTAGTTACAGCACAGCAAGGTTCGGCTTCTTTATTACAACGAAAATTGAAATTAGGATACAATAGAGCTGGTAGATTGATAGATCAGCTGGAAGCAGCTGGTATTGTTGGCCCTTTTGAAGGTAGTAAAGCAAGACAAGTTTTAGTGCCAGATTTAATAGCACTTGATCAATTATTAGCAAACGAATAAGAAAAAAAGAATTATGAAGAAGTATTTAATATTTGGTTTAATAACATTAATTAGCATTACTGCATTTTCACAAAATTCGGAAAAAGCGAAAAAATATTTAGAAGAGGTTTCTGCTAAAGTAAAAAGCTATGAAAATATTAGTATTGATTTCAAATACAGCCTAAACAACGAAGCTGAAAAAATTGAACAAAGTTATAAAGGAACTGTATACTTAAAAAAAGAACAATACTTACTAAATATTTTAGGCATTACTAGCTTACACGACGGCGAAAAACTATATACGATAAATAGTGAGGATGAAGAAGTTACAATTACTTCTTCTACAAATGAAGAAGATGATATTAACACTCCTTCAAAAATGCTTACTTTTTTTCAAGAAGGATACAGGTATATTTGGGATAAAAAACTACCTATCAAAGGACGTTCTATTCAATATATAAAATTGATTCCAATCGACAGTAATTCTGAAATAAAACATGTTTTACTAGGGATAGATGTTAATACTAAAAATATTTACAATTCAATTGCAATAGGTAAGAACGGAACAACAACAACATTAACTGTTAATAGTTTTAAAACAAACCAGCCTATCTCGGAAAGTTTATTTATTTTTGACAGAAATAAATACACCGATTATTATTTTAACGAGTAAGGCATCTTGAAAATACTAGACCGATACATTTTAACAACGTTTTTAAAAACTTTTTTTAGCGTTTTTACTATACTTATATTTATTTTTATATTACAATCGGTTTGGCTTTTTGTTAAAGAGTTAGCAGGTAAAGATTTAGACTTAGTTATTATTCTAAAATTTTTAATTTACCTACTCCCTACCCTTATTCCATTAATTTTACCATTAACTATTTTATTAACTTCTATCATGATTTTTGGTAATTTTGCTGAAAATTATGAGTTTGCTGCAATGAAATCTTCTGGTATTTCATTGCAACGGGCAATGCGAGGGGTATCTGTTTTTATACTCTTACTTAGTATTACTACATTTTTCTTTGCTAACAATGTGGTTCCTTGGGGGGAATATAAATCTCGAAATCTAAGACGCCAAATTGCTGTTCAATCCCCTGCAATGGCAATTGCCGAAGGCCAGTTTAATTCCATTGGTGAAAAAATAACCCTTAAAGTTGACAAAAAAACTGGTGAAAATGGAAATCTGCTTGAAAATGTTATTGTCTTTTTAAAACATAACAATAAAAATACAACAGTAATTAAAGCTGAAAATGGTGAATTGCGTTCTAGTAAAGAATCTAATATATTACAATTAGTCCTTTATAATGGAAACTATTATAACGACATATACAAAAGAGCCCCTAAAGAGCGTAAAAGAAGACCACACGTTAAAAGTTACTTTGAAAAATACACTAAAAATTTTGACTTATCAGAATTAAATGGTTCAGGCCCCAAAGTAGTTGATGTAGTAACTTATAGAATGCTGAAAATTGACGAACTAATCCCAACGATTGATTCTTTAGAACAAGCGATTAGTTCAGATAGTAATAAAGAAATAAATAACTTATATAACGGACTAGGATTACATAGTGTTCAAAATAAAATACTTAAAAAAAGTAAAATTAACGACACCGTACTAAAAACCCTAGACAAAGCTATTATCAAAAAAGATCAAAAAACAGATTCAATAACTCCTTTTAAGGGAGATATTTTAACACTTTTTACAAATCAAGAGAAAAAAGATATTTATCAATTAGCAATTAGTAACTCCAGTAATTCATACAAGGCTATTGAAAACAGAGAAACACTATTCGCTAATAAGAAATCTAACTTAAACCAACATAAAATGGCTTTTCATAAGAAATTTGCATTAGCTATATCCTGTTTTATACTGTTTTTTGTAGGAGCTCCTTTAGGTGCCATTATACGAAAAGGAGGAATGGGACTACCTATGGTTATTGCAATTCTATTATTTTTAACTTATTATTTCATTGGTATTTTTGCAGAAAATAGCGCTGAAAAAGGAGCTCTTCCAACAATTTTAGGCGCATGGTTATCAACACTGATCATCCTTCCTTTAGGGATTAAACTGACTCGAAATGCAACATCAGATAAAGGTATATTTAATACTGATGGTATTACTGTATTTTTTAGCAATATCTGGAAAAAAATAACAAAAGAAGAAAAAAGAGATTCTAATCCTGTACAATAACATGGCAACAACTAATAACACAATAATACAACTTAATAGTATCCATGATGCTATTGATGATATTAGAAAAGGGAAAGTAATCATTGTTGTAGATGATGAAGACAGAGAAAATGAAGGTGACTTTTTAGCAGCTGCTGAAAAAATAACTCCTGAAATGATTAATTTTATGGCCACTCATGGTAGAGGCCTTATTTGTGCACCACTTACTGAAAAAAGATGTGACGAATTAAAATTAAACATGATGACTAGTAATAGTTCTGATCCAATGGAAACTGCATTTACCATTTCGGTAGATTTAAACGGAAAAGGAGTTACTACTGGTATTTCTGCTGCAGATAGAGCTAAAACAATACAAGCTTTAGTTAAAGACGATACAAAATCACATGACTTAAATAGGCCAGGGCATATATTCCCACTTAAAGCAAAAGAAGGTGGTGTATTACGTAGAACTGGACACACGGAAGCTGCTATAGATTTTGCTCGTCTCGCAGGATTAAAACCTGCTGGAGTAATTGTAGAAATAATGAATGAAGACGGGTCAATGGCTCGATTACCACAACTAATAGAAGTAGCTAAAAAGTTTGATTTAAAAATCGTTTCTATTGAAGATTTAGTAGCTTACAGAATGGAACATGATTCTTTAATAGAAAAAAAAGAAGACTTTGACATTCAAACGCGTTTTGGAGATTACAGATTAAGGGCATATAAACAAACTACCAACAATCAAGTACATTTAGCACTTACTAAAGGTACTTGGACAGAAGATGAAGCTGTTACAGTTCGTGTTACTTCTACACTTGTTAATAACGACATACTAGACACACTTACCTTTAATACAGATAAAAAACTAGAAGGTATTTTTGAATTGATTAACAAATCTGAAAAAGGAGCATATGTATTCATTAATCAAGAAAGCCCTTCATTAAACCTATTAAATAGATTAGAAAAATTAAAAAGTAATCAATCAGAAGGTAATATAAGAGCGCCACGTATAAAAATGGATATTAAAGATTTTGGTATTGGAGCACAAATTTTACATGATTTAGATATTCACAAACTAAATTTAATATCCAACAGTAACCAACATGAAAAACGTGTAGGAATGATTGGCTATGGATTAGAAATTGTAGGGTATACGAGTTACAAATAAAAACACTTATAAAATAGCTGTTTTTTCAGCATGTTTTAAAATAACAAACACAACTAATAAGAATAAAAAAGGAAAGCAATACATGCTTTCCTTTTTTATTCTTATTCAACTTATAATACCATCTCTGGCATAAAATAACTTTTTAAAATGATTTATTTATCATCTTAATAGATAAATTGAGAAAATAAGAACACTACTTTTTAATTAACTGTTTTACTGAAACAGTTTTATTTCCTGAAATAATCTTCACAAAATAAACACCTTTCACTATTTCTAAATTAGAAATAGTAATTATCTTATTAAAACCGAGATAATTGTTGTCAAATACTTTCTGACCTAAGCTATTAAATATTTCTACATTAAGTTTAGTATTAGCAACACCGTTATTTACAATTTTAAATTCATTATTAAATGGATTTGGATAAACTGTAAACTCATTAAAGTTATAAATATCATCTCCTACTGATAAATTTGAGGGTGTATAAATTGTCGCATTAGGTTCCGTATTATATGCATAATCCAATAAAGTATACTCACCTCCATCAGCACTTACTACTATATGAAACCATCCATAACATATTCTTCCGTTTATTGCATACTCAAAACCAATATATCCTTCATTTCCGTCCCAAACAGTATAAGATGCATCTCTTAAATTATGTAAATCAGGGTAAGATGCTCCAGCTACAAAGTTTCTTGTTCCATCAACTGGCTCATTAGTCCCTAAGTAAGTAATATTACGAGTTGTGCCTTCTGATATGATTGCTTTAGTATATGTTTCTAATTTCAAATCAATTCCATCAACAAAAACTCCAAAAGATGAATCATCAGCAGCTGGCTCAATAGCAAACCATTGCCACGTAGCCCCTGAATTAACTGTCATATCAGTATTATCTACATAAAAAATACCATACGCATCATAAAATTTAACATCATAGGAAACAGCAGCGCTACTTAATGTTGATACTCCTCCAGTTATTGCATTATCTAAAAAAGTTATATTCCCAGTAGTATTATTGGCTACTTCATGAGCAGCCGCAGCCCCTGATAAAGATAATTGAACTTCTGTAGCATTTATTAATGTCATTACAACAATTAGTCCTGCTGGAAAAGACGCTGTGTAATCAACGCCATTAGTTAACATACCCGAAGAAGCTGTAAAAGTAGTTCCTAATAATGAAATTGTAGAAACAGTTGTAAAACTACCAGTATTAGCATCAGTTTCATAAAGCTCAGATACATCACTGAAGGCGCTACCAGTATTAATAGCTGGAGTATATATTGTCGCATTAGGCTCAGTATTATATGCATAATCTGTTATTGTATATTCACTTCCATCTGCAGCTACAGCAACATGAAACCAACCATAACACGTTCTTCCATTAATTGCATATTCAAACCCTATATAACCCGTTTGTCCATCCCAAACAGTATAAGATGCATCTCTTAAATTATGTAAATCGGGATACGCACCACCAGCAACAAAATTCCTTGTTGCATCAACAGGCTCATTAGTACCTAAATATGTAATATTACGAGTTGCGCCTTCTGAAATAATTGCTTTTGTATATGTTTCTAATTTCAAAGCTCCTCCATCAACAAAAGCTCCAAAAGATGAATCGTCAGCAGCTGACTCTATTGCAAACCATTGCCATGGAGCTACAGAGTTAACTGTGATATCAGTATTATCTACATAAAAAATACCATATGCATCGTAATACCTAAAATTCCAATATACCCCTGTACAGTTTAAGGTTCCTGTACCTCCTGTTATAGCTGGATTTAAAAATGTAATCCCCCCTACCGAATTATTTACAACTTCGTGATTTACAGCATTTCCTATAAAAGAAACTTTCGCCTCTGTATTACTTATTAATGTAACTGTAGCAGATAACCCTACAGGCAAAGATAAATTATAGTCTACAGCGTTCACTAAATCTCCTGAACTATTCGCAAAAGTTGTTCCTGAAACTGTTACAATAGCCGTAGTTGTAAATCCCCCATCATTAGCATCATCTTCTTGCAAACCTGAAATATTACTTGTTACAGCACTTGAACTGGCCGCATCATCAACTCCCGTTGCTATTAAATTAGCAGCTTGCCACAGTGGTTGGCGTGTTGAATGCGTTAAAGCCGCGGTCATTCTTGTTACTTGCCCTTGCGTAAACATTTTATAACACCCAGAAGCTCCATTATACCCCATGTAATTTTCGTAATTTACATAATCCCCAGTACAATTTGTTCCTGCTGAACACCCCAAAGAATGGCTTCCATCTTCACTTGGAGTATCTGCTACATCATCAGTACCTGAGCAACCTCCTTCAAAAGTGTGCTTTAAATTCAACCAATGTCCGAATTCATGAGTTAAAACAGATGCAAATTCATCACTTGTATTTCCATGAATATAAGCTCCGTTATACACAACTCTTGACAAATTATTATCTGACATCCAAGTATTTGGATACCAAGCAACACCCGAATCATATAGATTTCCATTATCATATAAATCATTTTGAATGTACACATTCATGTACTTATAGTTATCCCAAGCATCAGCTTGTATAAAGGAATCATATCCTCCACCATTTCCAAAACCACTTGCTACATCATGAAAAACCACCCCGGTAGTACAACCTCCGTTAGGGTCAATTTTTGCTAATTTAAATTGAATATCCAATGTACTCCTTATTGGTATAAACATTGCATCAACAGTATCATAATCAGTATTTAGTCCTTGGAAATCTTCATTTAATTTCGCTAATGCAGTTTCAATCTTAGCATACGTTACAGATTGTCCAGAATGTGATGTTCCATAAACATGAAAAACTACTGGTATAACATATGCAGCAGTAGCGCTTTTATTAGTCTCGGCTACTCTATATGCTTTAGAAAATTCATTGAAATATTGGTATTCTTCTAATGCTTTAGGATGTGCTTCAAAAACTTTGTTATTTTGTAATGTAACATTACAATTGGGGTTTGAATTTTGAGCCTTAATAACTGTATGACAACAGATTAAAAAGCATAGTAATTTTAATTTCATATTTATATAGTTTAGATTTTTCACAAATCTATAACCAACTATTTATCAATCACTCATATTATTTACCCACAAACCGTATTATATTATCCAATACCCTATAGAAGTAGTATGGTAATAGTTTTTAGCACATTAAATTGTACATGAACATATTGCGGACATCTATGTACTGAAAACATGACTTATACTCTAGATAAGAATATTTAATTTGATTTTCTAGTTATTAAGCAGCTCTTTTGCATGATTGAGAGCTGTTTCGGTAAGTTGTTTCCCTCCGATCATTTCAGCAATCTCATTAACACGATCATCATAAGATAAGTGTTTTAAATTAGATTTTGTTTTTCCATCAACATCTTCTTTATACACTTTAAAATGACTACTACCCTTACTTGCTATTTGCGATAAATGTGTAATACTAAATACTTGCATATTCTCACTCATATACTGCATTAGCATCCCCATTTTATTTGCTACATCTCCAGAAACTCCAGTATCAATTTCATCAAACATGATTGTTGGTAAATGTTTGTATTTTGATAATATGGCTTTTATAGCCAACATAATTCTTGATAATTCACCTCCAGAAGCCGCTTTTTTTAACTCATTAAAATTCCCTCCTTTATTTGCTGAAAATAAAAAAGACAATACATCATTACCATTAAATAAAAAATTCTGTTCTTGAACAACTGTAATATCAAAACGAGCATTTTCCATACCAAGATTAATTAAAATCTTCTCTAATTGCTGTATTAACTTAGGAATTGCTTTTAATCTACTTTCGTGCAACTCGTCAGCAATTATATTAAGTACGTTTCTTTTAGCTATGACTTCTTTTTCTTTACTAGTAATAGACTCGTCTAAATTAGCTACTACACCTACTTTTTCATCAAGTTCATTCTGGATTACAATTAGCTCTTCAATGGTTAACACATGATGTTTTTGCAACAACATTTGCAACATATTCAATCGTTCAGTAACTTCAAGTAATCGTTCAGGATTAACCTCTATATTTTGCTGTTCAGTTTCGATCTCTACAAAAACGTCTTCTAATTCAATATGTAAAGATTCTATACGCTCATACAAACTCTTGTATCCTTCAGAAAAATCAGAAATACTTCGCAAGCCTGATTTTAACTCTAACACGCTATTCAATACCCCAATTTGTTCATTGGAACACAACTGATTTGCATGTGATAATTGTTCCTGTATAGTTTCTACATTACTCAATTGCTCCAACTCTTGCTCCAATCCTTCTTTATCAAACTGCTCCAGTTTAGCCTCTAACAGCTCTTCTAACAGAAACGAATTATAATCATGTGATTGATTAGAATTCTTCTGTAACAACAATAGCTTCTCCAACTCACTTTCAACAATTTTGTATGCTTTTAAAGCCGTAGTGTATTTAGCTAATTTTGTTTCATTTTTTGCTAATGCATCAATTACTTCAAATTGAAAATTATTATCAGTTAGTTGTAATGTTTGATGCTGCGAATGAATATCAATTAAATGTTCACTAATTGTTTTTAATACTTGTAATGATACAGGAGAGTCATTAATGAAGGCTCTTGATTTTCCAGATGGCAAAATTTCCCTCCTGATTATCGTATTTGGCTCATAATCCAATTCAGACTGCTTAAATAACCTTTGAAGTTTATAATTTCCGATTGAAAATTCAGCTTCAACAACACATTTAACTGTTGCATCATTGATAACCGATAAATCTGCACGTTTTCCTAAAATCAACCCTAAACCTCCTAATAATATAGATTTTCCTGCTCCAGTTTCTCCTGTAATAATGGAAAAACTGTCTGTAAAAGAAACTTCTAAAGAATCAATTAACGCAAAGTTTTTTATAGAAAGACTGGTTAACAATAGAATAGGTTTTTAAGAAACATGAACAGTAATGTTATGGAAATATTATCCTTAATTTAAAGCTTGTAATACTAAAACTTAATATTACTCCACTTAGAAGAATTATTTGGTGAAACTCTATTTAATAAATCTACTAAATCGGTGATTTTAACACTCTGCCCTCCACTAAATATTTGTTCTATTTCATCTGATTTTGCATCAAAGAAAATACGTTGAATAAAAGAATTTGCCCTTCTTGCGTGTAATTTCTTAAATTGATTTAATGTTAAAATCAAACGTTCTTTAGCCTTCTTTTGATTCATACTCATTTCATCTAATGCCGTTCGATGATATCCATATAATACATTTCTATATTCAACATATGATGATGATAATAATTGATCTATCAGCTGATATCTTGTTTGTGGTCCATCAACAGGATTCCAGCCTTTATACCCACTTGATTGAGCAACACTTAGTATATTTTTAGCTTTACTATAATATTCTGTCCCCCCTTTTTTAACAAATGTGTCAGCATCCATCCCTAAAATGACATATACATAATAAGAAATAACGGATATTAAATTTGAATCAAACTGATTTGGATTAAGAGTTAAATTTTGAAATTCAACGTAATTAAAGTCAAACTCTTTATCATTAAAATTAAAAACAGGAGAACTATACGTAGAAGCATACACTGGCCTTGTTGACTGTACTTGCAGCGAAGCTTTAAACTCATCAACACTAAAATCAGTAATGGTAATTACCATACCACAATTAATACGTTCTTGAGGAGAAACAATTTTATTTGTCCATGTGGTTTTGTTTATAAAATCATTTAACGAACGTTCTAAGGTTTTAAAAATCTGTTGATTTTGTTGCCCTGTTTGTTCAGTATTAATTACTAATGTGCAATTTAATTCCTGTGCTTTTAAAAAACCCACAGTTAATAGCAGAAAAAAACTTAGTACTATTTTTTGCATAATGTTATATAGTTTCATTTAAATTTTACCCAAAATATAACTCATTATATCTTGAGCTACAGCTTTTTTAGGTTTCAATTCAAAATCAGTTAATGATTCATCTTTATCAATAATAGTGATTTTATTAGTTGCTTTACCAAATCCTGCACCTTTATCTTGTAGCGAATTTAATACAATAAAATCTAAATTTTTCCTTTTAAGTTTTCCTTTTGCATTTTCAACTTCATTATTTGTTTCTAAAGCAAAACCTATTAAAAACTGATGCTGTTTCAATCTTCCTAAGGAAGCTAGAATATCTTTTGTCTTTTCTAATTCTATTGTAAACGTAGTTTCTTTCTTTTTTATTTTTTGAGCAGCTACATTTTTAGGTTTATAATCAGCTACAGCAGCTGCGCAAATAGCAATATCAACTGTTTCATAATACAAATGTGTTGCGGTATACATATCATCTGCAGATGTAACTGATACAACTGTTATTAGTGAATTTGAAATAGTTTCTTTTGTAGGCCCAGTAATTAAAATAACCTCAGCACCTAAACCAGCAGCAACATTAGCTAATTCAAACCCCATTTTTCCGGAAGAATGATTCCCTATAAAACGAACAGGATCAATAGCTTCATATGTTGGCCCAGCTGTTATTAGTACTTTTTTATTTCGTAATGGTAGCTTACTTATAATATCTTTCTCGATAAAAGCTAAGATATCTTCAGGTTCAGCCATACGCCCTTCACCTACTAATCCACTAGCCAATTCACCAGAACCAGCAGGTATTATTATATTCCCAAATGACTTTAATGTTTTAAAAGAAGCCAGTGTAGTTGGGTGCTTGTACATGTCCAAATCCATAGCTGGCGCAAAATACACTGGGCATTTAGCTGATAAGTACGTAGCTAATAAAAAATTATCTGAATTACCAGTTGCCATTTTTGACATGGTATTTGCCGTTGCAGGAGCAATAACAAAAATATCAGCCCATAACCCTAAATCTACGTGATTGTTCCATAGATCATTATCATCCTCCTCATTTGTAAATGAAGAAAGTACCGGATTTTTTGATAAGGTTGATAAAGTAAGCGGAGTAACAAAATCAATAGAAGCAGGTGTCATGATAACTTTAACATGTGCACCTGCTTTTATAAAATGTCTTACTAAATATGTTGTTTTGTAAGCGGCAATACCTCCAGTAATACCGAGTAATATATTTTTACCGCTTAATATTGACATATATTAGTTTTCTGTTTTAGTAGTATCTCTATAATAAACTTTTTCTGCCAACCATTCCTCTACAGCAATCGCGTGAGGTTTAGGTAACTTTTCGTAAAATTTAGAGACTTCAATTTGTTCTTTATTTTCAAAAATCTCTTCTAAACTATCATTAAAAGTAGCGAATTCTTCAAGTTTTTCTACCAACTCATCTTTCATTTCAGTATTTATTTGTGTTGCTCTTTTTGCTATTGCAGAAATTGCTTCATAAATATTACCTGTTTGCTCATCTACTTTATTCTTATCATAAGTAACTGTAGTCATTGGAGCATCTGTATTTTTAATATCCATAATGATTATTGATTATTGAATTGTTCTAATTGTTTATTTATTTCAGCAAAACTTTCAGCAGCTTCTTCAGAAAATTCTGATTCAGCATATGCTTTTTTCCACTTATTATAATAGATAATTGCTTGTTCTAAACGTTCTTTTTTTCTTCTATCGGTACTATTTTTAGCTAGTAGATATGCTGCATCATACTTATAATACAAAGCTTTTTCTTTGTATTTTGTACCAGGATAATCGTTTAAAAAATTATCAAAGACAGTAATTGCTGCATAATAATCATCTCTGAATTGTGTCCCACTACTAATTCTATGATGATATCCTTTAGCATTATTATACGCTTTCTCTTGTAGTTTAGCATCCAATTCCAAAGCTAAATCACTAGCTTCCTTAAAATACTCCGATTTAGGATAGGTATTCATAAAGTTTTGTAACTTTAGAAGGGCTTTGTTAGTATCCTCTTGATCCAAACTTGATCTTGGAGAAAGATGATAGGTACTTTTAGCTGCTTTAAAGGCCATTTCTTCCAACTTCTCACTTCTTGGATATGCCTTTGTAAAACGCTCCAACTGATATGCAGCAGTGTTCCAGTCTTCTAATAATACAAATGTATTACCATACATGTACATTAATTTCTCTGCTCCTGGTTTCCCTCTATATCCAGGTACTATTTGAGCAAATAAATTTTGAGCTTTCTTAATTTTACCCTCATTGTACAGTTTTTCTCCTAAGGCATACTTTGGAGCAATATCATCCTTCCGAGATATTTTTTGGTATTCTGAACAAGAGCCTAATCCTATCGCAATGGTAATAATGTATACTAAGTGCTTCATATATAATCAAAAGATTTTGCAAAAATAATCAATTTTAATTGAAATTATACTATTTATTTAGCGAAGATACCCCACATTTTTATATTGAGAAGCTTATTTACTTAAATTTAACTTTTAGTATAATTATTTTTTGCGTTTTAATGAATTAAACGCTTTCTATTGCACTCAATTTTCCATGATCTAATACAGCTTGTCCAGTGTCATCAAAATAATAAGCTGTAACAAATTTACTCCCTCCCTTTAAGTCGTTAAAACTATAAGAATGCATTTGATATACATTTTGAGAGAAAGCATCTTCATGGTATTCTATTAAGATTAACAATTCCGCATTTAAGTCTAATATTTGAGCATCCGTATAGTTAAATAACGGGCTGTCTTCATCTATTTCATGTACTATAGTCCAAGTAGTTGGTAAATACATTATACTATCACGCTCTAAAATTAGCTTAAAAAACCTTCTTGCTAAATCTCCATTTTCATCTAATTCATTAATTGCTAAAGTAACTGCTATTTCTGGTTCTATCATCACATTAGTACGTTTATTCATCAGCCTAAACATAATAGCACGTTTTTTATTAAAAGGCCTTAATACCATAACCTCACTAAATCTGATAGCTGCTTTGGGTTTTGAAAACCTACCATATAATAAGCCTGTCATAAAAGCAAAAGCTATCAAACCTATTAACGCTTCAAAAGAGGACACAAAAGCAGCAGCATTTCCTTGAGGAGAAATTAATCCATATCCCAAAGTAGTTAAAGTTTGTGCACTAAAAAAATATGCATTTAAAAAATCTTGAAAGGGAGTTGTTTTAGTTATAGTTAAATGTTCTATCCCTATTCCATAATAGACACTTGCAAACAATAAGTTTAAAATTCCGTACCATACTAAAATGAGTAGCATAAATTTAAACCAAGACATATTAATAAGCCCTGAATAAATCTCTGATACTGAAAATTTTTTATTCAAATGTTTTAGGTTAAAACTTCCATCAGCATTCATCATCCGTTTTGCTGAAGTGGCAGTTTTATACCCAAAACCAGGATCTTTAATTTTTGCCATTCTATAAATATTTATTTCTCAAAAATAAGAAAAGCCATCTGTATAAAGATGACTTTTAACTTTGTTCTTTAATTATTAATGAAATTATAAACGATCCACAAAGCTATTTATTTTACTTTGTAGTATTTTACTAGCTTCAATTAAAGGTAATCGCACATCTAGTTCACACAAACCTAATTTATGGCATAATGCTTTGATACCTGTTGGATTCCCTTCTTCAAAAATATAATCAATTGAATCAGCTACTTTATAATATAACTCATATGCTGCTTTAGCATCACCTTTTAACCCCAGACGAATCATTTCAGAAAATTCTTTTGGTATTCCTTCTCCAATTACTGATATCACCCCTGCTCCACCAGCTAATGTCATTGGTAAAGCAATTGTATCATCTCCTGATATTACTAAAAAGTTTTTTGGTTTATGCTGAATAATTCTCATTGCTTGAACTAAATCACCAGCAGCTTCTTTTACTGCAATAATATTTTCAAAATCATTCGCTAATCGTACAATTGTTTCTGGCAACATGTTAGAAGCTGTTCGACCAGGAACATTGTACAAAATAATTGGTTTAGGTGAAGCTTCTGAAACTGCTTTAAAATGCTGGTATATTCCCTCTTGACTAGGTTTATTATAATATGGAGACACTGATAATACAGCATCAAAATCAGATAAGTCAGTAGTTTTTAATTCAGCAACTACTCCCGTTGTATTATTCCCACCAACACCTAAAACCATTGGTACACGATTATGGTTTACTGCAGTGATTTTAGCTATTACTTGTTGTTTTTCTTCTTTAGTAAGCACGACACTTTCTCCTGTAGTTCCTAACACTACTAAGTATTCTACCCCTCCATCAATCACATAATTTACAATACGTTCCAACGCGATAAAGTCAATACTTTTATCACTATTAAATGGTGTAACTAACGCTACTCCTGTACCTAAAAATTTGTTCATTATATTTTATTTAAAATCGATAAATATTTTTTTAACTCAAATGAAAATACTTCAATATTGTTTAACTCAGTTGTTACAGAAAAATCATTAACTCCCTTATGACTCCCTACAAAACCCATTTTAAATTTTGCTTTGGATTGTACAGCAACTAAATTTAACAATAACTTATCCTCATTATAATAATTTAGCAAACCATCATATGACTTGTTTATAAAATGAGTAAGTCCTTCATTTTTTAACTTCCCTTTAAGCCCCAATTCCGAATCGGTATATACCAATCCTGACAATAACATTGCTTCCTTTTTATCTGGATAATAATATACAATATCTATTGTCTTTTTTTCAATACCAAATACCTCAGCTATTTCATTTACAAATGGAAAGTCAGTAAATACTGTAGCGTCAACCAAAATCCCTAAGGTTTTGATCTTCCCTCCAGTAGTACTTGTAGCCGTATCAAGCGCTTTATCAATACTCTTTTGAGCTGATTTTCTTTTGATTCTCTTAAAAAACATTAGCTTTACATTTGTTGTACAAAAATACATTCCTAAATTCCATTACACAAGTTATAATCAAATATTAAAAATATGAAAATACAACATTTTGTTATATTTATAACTCTTGTTTTTACAATTGCCTGTCAAAAAAGCAAAACAACACTGTACAAAATTGAAGCCAAGCAATTAATTACAGATAGCACATTAGTAGAGGAGCAAAAAATATCAGACATTATTGCTCCATATAAAAAACACTTAAATGAACAATTAGATGCTCCGTTATCTACTACACCTGTAGATTTAACAAGGGTTGATGGTAAACTCGAAAGTAGTTTAGGAAATTTAATGGCTGATATTTGTTTTGAACAAGCAAACCCTGTTTTCAAAAAACAAAAAAACAAAACCATAGATTTTGTACTGTTTAATTATGGAGGGATAAGAGCCCCTATTCCAAAAGGAAATATCACAGCAAGAAATGCATTTGAAGTCATGCCCTTTGAAAATGAACTAGTGATAACTGAATTATCTGGTAAAAAAATAAAGGAACTCCTTAATTACCTATTCATTAATAAAAAAGCACACCCTATTTCAAGATTACGATTGAAACTTAATACCACAACTTATCAAGATGTTACCATAAAAAAAATGGATTTTGATGAAACAAAAAACTATTTTGTACTTACCTCAGACTATTTACAAGAAGGTGGTGATAAAATGAATTTCTTTAAAAATCCTATTTCATTACACAAAACAGGTTATAAAATAAGAACTGCTTTAATTGATTATTTTAAGAAAACCGATAGTATTATCCCTAACCTTGACAACCGTTTCACCTATGCAGACTAGACGATCATTCATACAAAAAACTGTTGCTAGCACAGCCTTCTTTGGTTTAGGAGGGCTATCATTAAGTGCTTTCAATACTTCAAAAGATAAATGTATTACTATATTACATACAAATGATGTACATAGTCAAATAGAACCTTTACCTAGCAACCATTATAAATATCCTGGCCTAGGTGGCTTTGCTAGAAGAGCAAGTTTAATTGATAAAATCAAGAAAGAAAACCCAAACACATTATTGCTAGATGCTGGAGATATTTTTCAAGGAACTCCATATTTCAATTATTTTGGCGGTGAATTAGAATTCAAACTAATGTCAATGCTTGGTTACGATGTAGCTACATTAGGAAATCATGATTTTGATAATGGAATTGACGGATTCTTTTCACAATTGCCCAACGCTAACTTTGATTTTGTTTCTGCAAATTATGATTTTAGCAATACTATTTTAGAAGGAAAAGTAAAACCTTACAAAACATTTATAAAGGACGGTATAAAAATTGGTGTTTTTGGTTTAGGTGTTGAGTTAGAAGGACTAGTAAGCAAACGTTTATACAAAGAAACCAAATATTTAAATCCTATTGAAGTTGCTCAAGATACCGTTCGTGATTTAAAAGAAAAAGAGTCATGCGATTTAATTATTTGCTTATCACACATTGGATATTACTACAAAAACAATCCTGAAAAAATATGTGATTTACAATTAGCGCGAAACACTAAAGATATCGATTTAATCATTGGTGGTCATACCCATACTTTGCTCCCAAAACCTACTATAGAGAAAAACAGTGTTGGCGAAAATGTTTTGATAAATCAATGCGGAAAAAGTGGTGTGTATATGGGACAAATTGATTTCTATTTTTCTGCTGATGGCAGTAAAATAGCCAATGGGAAATCGATAATTGTCTGACTTCTTTTTATTGATGACCATAATAATAAGTACTTTTTTTCGTTTAAATACAAATCGTCCCAACAATGAGATACTTACTGTTATGTATTCCGTTGATTTTTTTTCAAGGGAACTTCAAAAAAGAACAATTACAACATAAAAGAGTTCAAAATGCCTATGAATTAAAACAGCAAGGTGTACTAGAAAATCTAACAAAACACGGGCTCAATACAAAAACGTATCGTTTGTACATCAGGGTTTTCAAACATGATGGAATTGTAGAACTCTGGGGTAAAAACACTACTAGTACTACGTATACACTGTTCAGAGAGTACACTATTTGCAAATCCTCAGGAGATTTAGGCCCTAAAAGAAAACAAGGTGATTATCAAGTACCAGAAGGATACTACCATATTGATCGTTTTAACCCGAATAGTCATTTTTATTTATCTCTTGGTATCAACTACCCTAACATTTCTGACAAAATATTAGGTAATAAAAATGAATTAGGAAATGATATCTTTATTCATGGTGATTGTGTTACCATTGGCTGTATACCACTTACTGATAATGAAATAAAAAGCTTCTATATATATTGTGTTGAAGCTATTAATAACGGACAATTAAGTATTCCGGTAACCATATTCCCTACAAAAATGGAAGGTGAGAACAATCATTTTTTAAATAACAGCTCAAAAAATAGCGATACCAAAAACTTATGGGCTGACTTACAAAAAGGATATACTTATTTCAATAAACATAAAAAATTGCCTTATATTTCTTTTCTTGAAAATGGCAGACACCGTATCAGTACACAATAGCATAGCCTATTAATAAACATTTAACACCCTAAAATAAAAAAAGAAGTATCTTTACCCTCTAACTTAAAATTTGTCAAAAAATAATATGGAAAACATACAACAACCACAAGTAGTACCTGTAGCAATGTTATCAGATGAAGCGAAAGTGGCTTTTTACAAAAAAACCTATGCTCATGTTGCAGGTGGGGTGATGGCTTTTTACATGCTTGAAACTTTTTTATTACAATCAGAAACCATTAAATCATTTTTCTATAGCATCATGGGAAATGGAATTAGTTGGCTATTATTACTTGGTGCCTTTATGTTTATTACTAATTATGTTGAAAAAACAGCTTTAAAAACAGCTGATAAAAACAAACAATATTTAGCATATGGAGTATACATATTAGCGGAAGCATTAATATTTGTTCCATTGTTAGGAATGGTTATTGACTTTATACCCAATAGTAGTGAATTACTAACTCAAGCATCAATAGTTACTTTAACACTATTCGGAGGATTAACTGCCGTAGTATTTGTCACAAAAAAAGACTTTTCTTTTTTAAAGTCAGCGCTTACAATTGGGTTCTTTATTGCTATAGGATTGATCATTGCTGGAGCGTTATTCGGTTTTGATATGGGATTATGGTTTTCAGTAGGGATGTGTGTATTAGCAGCTGGGGCCATTTTATACCAAACATCTAACTTAATACACAAATATACCAATGAACAATACATTCCAGCTGCAATTGGTTTATTTGCTTCATTAATGTTATTGTTCTGGTATGTAATACAAATATTTTTATCTAGAGATTAAGTCCCTTGTGACATATCATAATCTAAATAAATATAAAAAAGCCTCCATTAAAATGGAGGCTTTTTTATTCCCATCCGTTAGCTTGCTACACCTTTTCTTCTCTATCCAGAAAACAATATACTTATAGTTTAAACTACTTCCTTAATAAATTTTACTTAAGCATTTCTTCTTATGACTAATTTTTAGTGTTTCATGCTAATAATACCCAGTCTTATACCATTTTTTCTTCCGGTTTAAGCACTTTATTGTCTCTTTACACGTATTACAGCTATTAACAAACAAACTCAAACTATCACCAAACAACTGATTTTAAGTAAGTAGCGTAATTTATGTACAACAAAAAAACATAAAACTATGAAGCACAAAAAAACAACCTATTATGTGGCCTTCCTATTTAGTATAGGAATGCTCGCAGCAAACGCCCAAAAGAACACTGTTAGTTCTGGGACGAACGCAACAGGTGTAGGAGGAACAGTTTCCTATTCTGTTGGCCAGGCATTTTACATTACCAGTACCAACACAGCGGGTTCTGTTGCTCAAGGAGTACAACAACCTATTGAAATACAAGTACTGTTAGGTGTTGAAGAGCATGAAATTAACCTATATGCTAAGGTGTATCCAAACCCAACTACTGAATTGATACACTTGTCTATTGGGAACACTGAAACTTCTGGATTATCCTACCAGTTGTATGACCATTCCGGTAGAATTCTTACTACTGGTAAAATAGAATCTGAAGACACTTCCATCCATATGTCTAGATATCCTGATGCTACTTATTTATTAAGCGTAACAAAAGACAACAAAGCAATCAAAACATTTAAAATCCTAAAAAACTAAGA
>Ga0105354_1000206_pt1 | contig 36925 bp, 30 predicted proteins | sample GOMGulsemesocosm_FD_83658 | JGI IMG/M metagenome (GOLD analysis project Ga0105354, IMG submission 83658) | Methane-oxidizing microbial communities from mesocosms in the Gulf of Mexico - GOM9B Gulf of Mexico | ecosystem: Environmental > Aquatic > Marine > Cold seeps | place: USA: Gulf of America...
GAAAAGTCTAATGAATTAAAGTTTGTCAAACTGAGCTTGTCGAAGTTTTATTGATTATCAATAAATTAAAATATTTCGACAGGCTTAATATGACAAGATAATTCTCTTTTCAGACAGCCTCTTAGTTTTTATAAAGTATTCATCTCCTTAAAAATTTTCCAAACTCTATATTTTAATATTGTAATAGAACATAATAAACCTGAAAGCATTGCGCCGGCAATGCCAACCATTGTAATATCCTGTCCTACAAGTCGTAATCCTTTAATTTTAGTTTCTGGTTTTAAAAAAGGTAATGCAAATCGTTTTGGGGTGTGTGCTAACCCATATATTTCTCCAGATTGATAGTTAGAAAAATGTTTAGTGGATAGGGGTGTTGACACTTCAGTTACAATTACATGTCCTTTTATTTGAGGGAATAACTGATATAGTTTTTCAAGCATTTGTATTTCAAAATTCTTTTTAATATTTAAGTATGCTTCTTCACGTTTCATCCATGGTTGATTTATATATTCAGTAAACCATTCAAACTTTCCTACAGTCAGCGCTTGAATAGTTGCTGTACCAGGTTGTTTGGTTTCCCAATTAGGATCTTTTGCAGAAGGAAAAGAAATGTATGCGAATTTATTTGTAGCCTCAGATAATGTATTTGGATTGTAATTTGAATCAATATCATTATTAATATAGCTCCAAACATTATACTTAGGCAGCTTTAATTTCTTATCAGATTTATCTAGGCCGACATATAAGCACATGTGTCCGCTTGATGGTTGTAAGTTATTGAAATTAATAGGATACTTTAATCTATTTTTTTCTGTTAATAGATGGTTGAAAGTGTTATTTATACCGGCATTACTGATAACGCTTTTACAAGGGATAAAGTCGTTACCAATTTTTATTCCAACTACTTTATTTTTTGTTATTACTATTTTATCGACATTGGCATTTATATACAACTCTCCGCCACTAGCTAAAAAGGTTTCTATTATTTTACTATAGATTTGGTCTGAACCGCCTATAGGATAATATCCTCCTGCCATAAAGTGGCTAATAACCATAGCATGAGCAGCAAAACTACTGTTTTTAGGAGATAACCCGTAATTACCACATTGTCCACACAGTACTGCGATTAGTTCTTTATTTTTTGTAATATTTTGTAATATTTCAGAAGTTGTTTTTTTTGCATATTTGTTAAATCTTTTTTTGAAAATCCAACCAATTGATTTGCTTAAAATTGGCTCAAAAGATTTTTCTAAAAAAAAAATCCCCCCACGTTTATTTACCCTATCTATTAGGTTTATGTATGTATTAATAGCTTTAACCTCATTAGGAAAATAATGAATTAATTGTTTTTTAAAAGCTTCTTTTCCAGCTTTAAGTTTATAGGTATTATTTCCAAGTTGAATTTCATCATATACTTCACCAATTGATTCCCAGTTTAGTTGTTTTCTTGTAATAAAATCAAATAGCTTTCTAACCGATCCATCTTTACCTACATTACCAACGTAATGTACCCCAACATCCCATTGAAACCCTTTTTTTCTTTTAAATGTATGTGAAAAACCACCAGGAGTATAATGACGTTCCAAAACGACTACTTTTTTTCCTGCTTTTGCTAATAACGTAGCAGTTGTTAGTCCGCCAACCCCTGAGCCAATAACAACGTGGTCAACATTAGAAAAATTAATATTAGATGAGTATTTAGAGTATTTTTTTTTGCTCATTGGCAGGATTTAATAATTAGTTGCGGCTAAAAATATGTAAAATAAAAAAACCGAGTGGTTAAACTCGGTTTTTTTATTGAAAAAATTAATGCAATTTATAATTTTATAAACTTCAATGCACCACTATGGCTTTTAAATTTAAAGATATATGTGCCGTTTGATAAGTTAGAAATATCAATTTGATTATCGTTAGGAGTGATGTCCTTTTCCATCACTTTTTGCCCAATGATATTAAATGCTTCAATAGTATAGTCTTTTGAAATATTTTTAACGGTAATTGAGTTTGTCGCTGGATTAGGGAAAAGGGTAATATTACTAATTTCAAATTCAGACACCCCTAAAGCAGCACAATCTAAAGCAGGCATAGTATATCCTCTAGCTGTAAAACGTGCTGTCATAGTATCAACATCAGCGCAGGTCATTCCAAATCTATTAGCTAGTACCATATTCATGGCAGCTTGTCTAACAGCAATGGCTGCGTCCTGTTGATTTGACCCTGAATTTGTCATTGCCAAACCTTCAAGGAAAGCAGCATCAGTTTTTGTTCTACCAATTAAATCATGAATTTCCATTAGTGCTGCAGACCATATTTCACCATCCGAATGAACTTGGTTTACGATGTCTGCTGGGTATGTTTTCGTACTGTTAGTAATACGACCTCCCCAGCATGCATTATGTCCATCCCAGTGAAACATAAAATGATATGAAGGATCAGATGCTGTCCATTGGTTTAGTGCTCTACTGTATGATTGTGCAATATAATCACCAGTTCCTTCACCAAATTGGTTGGCTGTACTTCCGTTAGTAAGCCAGTCATGTATACCGTGGCCCAATTCGTGAATAACGACATCTGCATCTTCAGCATCATCTACACAACCTTCTCCGAAAGCAATTTCACCAGACCCTGGAGAATAATGTGAGTTGTCTGCTCCATTTAATCCATGTGGGTCAAAGCGTACCCCTCCAGAATATTGGTATGGTATAAGCGATATTCCAAGTGTATTATTGATGTAACGCATACATTTGTCTACATGATAATATGTATTAACGGCTTCAAAACCTGCTTCACTTCTGTTAAAATTAAAAGTACTACTGGCTTGTGTAAATAATCCAGTACTTGGACTCTCGCTATCAACAATTGCAGCGAAAGGGCCAATTAAAGAGTATTGTCCTCCAGAAAAAGTAATATCTAATAAAGAAACACTTGATCTAGCAGCATCTAAACTTGCATTAGTAGCATCATTATTATCTACATATTGACCACCATAAACATTTCCAGTAACGGATAAGGGGTCAGCGTCAAACACCATTCCACTTCCAGTAGCTTTAACGCTAGTGGTTTGTGGTTTGTTTTTTTTCTTACCCTTTTCTTTTTCTTTATGCTTATTATAGTAAACAGCTTTATCCTTAGCACTAATAACTTCTCCATTAGTGGCATCAACAATAATTTCCCAGCTACCTACGGGCGTTTTCCGAGGTTCAATTATTATCTGGTATATTAATTTAGTGGTACCATTATCGTTATACACAAATAATTTTTCTTTTTGAAAAGAAATGTCTCCATTAACTTTTATATGACTTTTTGCAATAGAAGCAGCATTCGATACGGGTATTGTAGGTGTGGTGTTAATACTGTTAATTGATTTGTCATATGTACTTTGATGATAATCAACTTTTCCGTTTGGAGAGATATGAATTGTTAATTCAGCATCATACACTTGAACATCATTAAGCATTTGATAGTACCGTAATGTTTCTCCAGAAGGACCTTTTCTGTTGAACAACATTTTAAAATCATGATTTGGTTGAATTTCTAGAGTCCTTTTGTTTTGTTCAATCCAATTTTGCGCGGTTTTTTCGTTGGCATTCTGTGCTATAATTAATTGGGTAAAGCAAAATGCCCCAATAAAAAGCAAGAGTAATTGTTTTTTCATTATTAATAGGTTTTTGGTTAAAGTGGTATAATATACAGATAAAAAACAGTAAAGCCGTGTTTTTTTCACAAAAAACACGGCTTTAGTTATAAATTAAAGGTTACTATTTTAAAGAACCAGTCATATTTGCTGGGATAACCCATTGGTCATATTCCTCTTCGGTAACGTGTCCTAAACGTACTGCTTCATGTCGTAAAGTAGTTCCATTTTCATGTGCAGTATTCGCAATTTCTGCAGCTTTATAGTACCCTATTTTAGTGTTTAAAGCGGTAACCAGCATTAATGAGTTATTTAATAATTCTTTAATTCTTGTGTGATTAGGCTCAATTCCTTGAGCACAGTTTACGTCAAATGAAGTACATGCATCACCAATTAATTGAGCAGATTGTAATAGGTTAGCCGCCATCATTGGTTTGAATACATTTAATTCATAATGCCCTTGTGTACCTCCAATAGTAACAGCAACATCATTACCCATAACTTGTGCACAAACCATAGTAATTGCTTCAGCTTGAGTAGGGTTCACTTTTCCTGGCATGATAGAACTACCTGGTTCATTTGCTGGGATAATGATTTCTCCAATACCCGAACGTGGTCCTGAAGCCATCATTCTAATATCATTTGCTATTTTGTTTAAAGAAACAGCTAATTGCTTTAATGCTCCGTGAGTTTCAACAATAGCATCATGTGCAGCTAAGGCTTCAAACTTATTTTCAGCAGTAACAAATGGTAGTTTAGTAAATTCAGCAATATATTTGGCAACCAATACATCATATCCTTTTGGAGTATTTAGTCCAGTACCTACTGCTGTTCCTCCTAAAGCTAATTCACTTAAGTGATCAAGTGTATTTTTTAAAGCTTTTAATCCATGGTTTAATTGAGAAACATAACCAGAAAACTCTTGTCCTAAAGTTAGTGGAGTAGCATCCATTAAATGCGTACGACCAATTTTAACAACATCTTTGAAAGCTTCTGATTTTGCATGCAAAGTATCTCTTAATTGTTCAACACCTGGAATGGTAACCTCTGCGATTTTCTTGTAAGCAGCAATGTGCATTCCAGTAGGAAAGGTATCATTTGAAGATTGTGATTTGTTTACATCATCATTTGGGGAGATAATTTTTTCTCCTTCTCCTATAACTTTACCTGCTAATTGTTGAGCTCTATGAGAAATAACTTCATTACAGTTCATGTTTGACTGTGTTCCTGATCCTGTTTGCCAAATAACTAATGGAAATTGATCATTGTGCATGCCCGTTAAAATCTCATCACAAGCAGCAGCTATTAAATCTCTTTTTTCAGAAGACAATACACCTAAGTCACAATTAGTATATGCAGCTGCCTTTTTTAAATATGCAAAACCATGAACTATTTCAATAGGCATTGATGCAGAAGCTCCGATTTTAAAGTTGTTTCTTGAACGTTCAGTTTGTGCTCCCCAAAGTTTATCAGCAGGCACTTTTACTTCTCCAATAGTATCTTTTTCAATTCTGTATTTCATAGTTGTTGTATGTTTTTTTCAGTACGCACAAATTTAGGTATTTATTTTAATACCAAAAGAAGTTGGGATATTAAAAAAAGGATTCTTTGATGAATTAATAACTGTACTTGAGTAACATAAAAAGATAGTTGTATTCACTTTATAGCTATAACATTTAATTATTATAAAAAGCTAAATGATATAATCATGGAAAGGACTCAAAATAAACAAATTTAGTAAGATTACAATTATGGTTTTGGGGTAGTAATATTTAGTTTTTAATATATGTATTATAAATTTACAGGCTATAAAAAAACTGTTTGCTTTTATATTTTTTTACTCTTATATTTAGTTTTAATATAATTTCATATTTTAAATTATAAAAAAATTACGTGTACTTGCAGTGATTTTGTGTTAATAAAATTGTTTTCTACCGTAGGTAAATTGAATTATATCTTATATATTTGAGCCCGAATTCAAATTTCCGGAAATTATGTTTGATTTTGATCAATACTTAGGTTTTTTAGCATTTTTAACTATTCTAACAATAGGATTTTGGTTGTTAATTTTTTTAGCAACTTTTGTAATACCATATTGGATCGGAGGATCTTTAATGGAAAGATTAAAGGAACTTAAAGAAGAAAGAGCTGCTAAAAAATAGTAATTAAAATATTACGAAACAAAAAAGGAAACCAACGTGGTTTCCTTTTTTTGTATTTAGTACTATATTTTTATTTTGAGCGTAATTATTTATCATATAATAATTTATGAAAAAGCTCCGTTTTTATGATGTTACAATATTTCTAAGATATTTTCTGTAGGTCTCCCTATTACTGCTTTATCGCCATTAATTATTATTGGGCGTTCAATTAATTTAGGATTTTCAACCATTGCTTTAATAATATCTTCATCTGATAATTCTTTTCCTTTGAAATTTTCTTTCCAAATGGCTTCGTTTTTTCTAACTAAATCAATTGGCGAAATTCCTAAGAGAGTAATAATGTTTTTAAGTTCATCTACATCAGGAGTGTTTTCTAAGTATTTTATTATTTCATATTTTTTTCCTGATTTTTCAAGTAATTCAACTCCGCATCTTGATTTGCTACAACGGTTGTTATGGTATATTTTTATCATTTTAAATGGTATTTGAGTCAGTTCTTTTTTGTCCCATAAACATTAAATATGCTTTAAGAAATGGATCAATTTTTCCGTTCAACACAGCATCAGTATTACCTGTTTCATAACCTGAACGAACGTCTTTTATTAATTTATATGGGTGTAACACGTAATTCCTGATTTGACTACCCCATTCAATTTTCATTTTACCGTCTTCTATTGAAGATCTTGCTGCTTGTTGTTTTTTCAACTCAATTTCATACAATTGCGATTTTAGCATTTGCATAGCTCTAGTTCTGTTATCCTGTTGCGACCTAGTTTCAGAACATGAAATTTGAATTCCAGAGGGCTTATGTTTTAGTTGAACTTTTGTTTCTACTTTGTTTACATTTTGTCCACCTGCGCCACTAGAGCGTGAGGTAACAATTTCTATATCGGCAGGATTAATATTAATTTCAATAGTATCATCCACTAGGGGGTATACATATACTGAGGCAAAAGAAGTGTGTCTTTTAGCGTTACTATCAAATGGCGAAATACGGACCAATCTATGTACACCGTTTTCACCTTTTAGCCACCCAAAAGCAAAATCACCTTCAATTTCAATAGTTACGGTTTTTATTCCTGCAACATCCCCAGCTTGATGGTTTAGTTCTTTAACCTTATAGCCTTGGTTTTCGCAATACATTAAATACATACGAAGTAACATTTCTGCCCAATCACAGCTTTCTGTTCCTCCAGCTCCTGCAGTAATTTGTAATACAGCACTCATGGAGTCCCCTTCTTCGGATAGCATGTTTTTAAACTCTAAGTCTTCAATTAATATATTTGCTTTATTGTATAGTGTAATAACTTCTGATTCTTCAATTTCTCCTTCTCTATGAAATTCAACTAAAATTTGTAAATCTTCAATTAATAATTTGATAGTTTCATAATCAGAAACCCATTTCTTTATTACTCGTAAGGATTTCATAGTTAACTCAGCTTCTTTTGGGTTATTCCAAAAATCTGGGTCAAAAGTTTTTTCTTCCTCATTAGCAATATCCACCTTTTTCGCATCTATTGCTAGGTGCTTTTTTAAAGCGTCTAATCGCTCAATAATATCTTTGGTTTGTTCTGAGGATATCATATATATTTATTACATTTATTCACAAAAATAGAACTTCAAAATTGATTATGGAAATAAATTTAATTAGTGACACTGTAACACGTCCTTCAGAAGAAATGTTAGCTGCTATGATGCAGGCAAAAGTAGGGGATGATGTGTTTGGAGATGACCCAGCAGTAAATGAGTTACAAGAAAAGGCAGCAGCGCTTTTTGGAATGGAAGCTGCTTTATTCTTTCCTTCAGGAACCATGGCTAATCAAGCAGCTATTAAGTTACATACACAACCAGGGGATAAATTATATTGTGATAAATGGGCGCATGTGTATAATTTTGAAGGAGGAGGAGCGGCATTTAATTCAGGTGTTACTTGTTCATTAATAAATGGCGATCGAGGTATGTTTACCGCTGATGCATTGGAAAAAGCACTTACACCAAAAGATAATATTCATTTAGCACTTTCAAGTTTAGTATGTATTGAAAACACTACCAATAAAGGGGGAGGTGCTTGTTGGGATTTTGAAGAGCTGAAGAAAATTCGACAAGTATGCAACGAAAATGAACTGGCATATCATTTAGATGGGGCACGTTTGTTTAATGCATTAGTTGCTAAAAATGAAACACCTCAGCAATATGGAGAATTATTCGATACTATATCGATTTGCTTATCAAAAGGTTTGGGAGCTCCAGTTGGCTCTTTGTTGATAGGGAGTAAAAAACATATTGAAAAGGCATTAAGAATAAGAAAATTATTTGGAGGAGGAATGAGACAAGCAGGTTATTTGGCAGCAGCAGGAACCTTTGCTTTAGACAATAACATACAACGATTAAAAGAAGATCATCTAAGGGCTAAAGAGCTTGCCATAGCACTAAGCTCATGTAGTATTGTAAAGAGAGTTGAGCCGGTAGAAACAAATATTGTTATATTTTATTTAAATGATGGAGAGGATGAATTAAAATTTATTGATGAAATGAAAAAAAAATACATTCTTTTGATAAGTATGGGAGAAGGAAAATTAAGAATGGTAACCCATTTAGGTTATACTAATCATCATCACATGGGCTGTCTAGAGTTAATAAACACACTTTAACGGCATAATTGGTTGTTTAAACGGTGTTTTGTTGTAGGTTCTTAAAAACATTCAGTTTTTTCGTAAATAAGAAAGAATTTTGTGCCTGAATGAATTAATAAATAACTATCAACTTATTATGAGAAAATTATTTTTTTGGGGATTAACCTTAGCAACAAGCACCATTTTTTCGCAAGATTTACCAACGAATCCTGAACCAGGAAAGTGTTATGTACGTTGTACAACACCAGATGTGTATGAAAATCAAGAAGTACAAGTGTTAATAAGTCCAGCATATAAAAAATTGCGAGTAGTTCCAGCTACATATAAGAACGTTACTGAAGAAGTAATGGTGAAAGCGCCAAGTAAAATATTAAAAGTTATACCTGCTGTTTGGGGTACAGAATCTACTTCATATGTTAAAAAAGAAGGGGCGAGTACATTGAGTATTTCTCCAGCTAAATTAGCAACAAGTTCAGAAACTATTGAAATTAAGCCTGCATATTCTAGATGGGAATTAGGTGCTAAAGCCCCAGATTGTGCTTCAGCAGATCCTAATGACTGTAGATATTGGTGTTATAAAGGATACCCTGCAGAGTATAAAACAATAAAAACAAGTGTTTTATCAAATGATGCCTCAGTATCAAGTAATCCAATTGCTGAAAAGGTTGGGTCATATACAACAAAAGTAATTACTCAGCCAGCAAGAGTTGAAGAAATAGAAATTCCTGCTAAATATGCATCTATTACTAGATCTGTTGTCGATACACCTGCAACAACTACAGAAGTTATAGTTGAAGCTGTATATAAAACAGTATCAAAAGAAGTGTTAAAAACTAAAGGAGGTTTGACTCAATGGAAAGAAGTTGAATGTGCTTTATTAGAATATACAGATTTAAATATTACTTGGAATTTAGGTAGTGCAACATTAACATCTAGTTCGAAAACAGAAATTGATGCTAAATTATTACCTGTACTAAATAATAATGTAGGTTCTAAAGTAGAGATTGCTTCACATACAGATGCTAGAGGTTCAGCTGATAGTAATCAGGTATTATCTGAAAGAAGAGCTCAAGCAGTATCTAATTACTTAATAGGTAAAGGGATTAATCCAAGTAGGTTAGTTTCTAATGGATATGGTGAAAGACAATTATTAAACAGGTGTGCTGATGGTGTTTCTTGTACAGAGAGAGAGCATAGAGCAAACAGAAGAACCCAGTTTAGATTGATCAATAATGACTAAAAGTATTTAGTCTCTAGTAAAAAAAAGCCGCTATTTTGCGGCTTTTTTTGTGTTTAATATTTTGAAGTGAAAATTTTTAGCACACTATAGCGTTAACTATTACTAGTGAAATTATACCAATTAAAACCCAAAATGCACAATTAAATAGATTTAAAATAATTCAATTTACGTATGAGCACCTTGAAATTTAGTTGGTATTATTCCAAGGAACTTGATTGTATATTATTTAAACATATCCATTCCTGGTATATCAGGGATGCCATCTTTTGCAACTGCTCCTAGTTCAGCTTCGTTTACTTTTGTAGCTTTTGTTATGGCTTTATTTAGTGTTAGAATTAAGTAATCTTCTAATTGCTCTTTATCTTCTAATAAACGATCATTAATAGTTATTGTTTTTAGTTCTCTGTTAGCAGTTAGTGTTACTTTTAGTAAATTATCTGAGCTACTTTCGTCAATTAATACGGTATTTAAGCGTTTTTTTGTTTCTTCTACTTTGGCTTGGGTTTCTTTTATTTTCCCCATCATACCCATTAAATCTCCAAACATTTTTTTTATTTTTTATTTTTTATAAATAGTTTTCTTAATTTTAGAGATCAAAAATAGTAAATAAAATGATAAAAAAGCTTTCAGTACTTATACTAACGTTTATTTTTGCAAGTGCTTGTAAAAAAGATGCGACTATGAAAACAATGACTGATATAATGCCTCCAATTGCTGAAAAAAAAGCAAAAACTTTTGAAATACATAATGATGTAAGGGTTGATGATTATTATTGGCTTAATGAAAAAGAAAATGAAGAGGTAATAGATTACTTGGAGAGAGAGAATGATTATCACAGCAAAATGACTGCTCATACAAAAGGTTTTCAGACAGAGTTATTTGAAGAAATGAAATCTAGGATAAAAGAAGATGATGTTTCTGTACCATATAAAATGAATGGATATTGGTATATTACTAAGTTTGAAACTGGAAAAAATTATCCTATTTACACTAGAAAAAAAGATTCATTATCCGCTTTTGAAGAGGTTTTATTCGATTGTAATAAAATGGCAGAAGGAGAATCCTATTTTAATTTAGGAGGGATGAGTGTTAGTCCAGATAATAAATTTATTGCCTTTGGAGTTGATAATGTAAGTAGAAGACAATATACAATTCAAATAAAAAATATAGAAACAGGGGAAATACTTCCGTATAAAATAGAGAATACGACAGGAGGATCTACTTGGGCTAGTGATAATATGACGCTGTTTTATACAAGAAAGGATGCAGAAACATTACGCTCTGATAAAGTTTATAAACATTTTTTAAATGACAACCCTAAAAATGATAAAGAGGTGTTTCATGAAATAGATGAAACATTTAGCACTTTTGTATATAAATCAAAATCTAAAAAATACATTATCATTGGCTCTAGTAGTACGCTAACTAATGAGTATAGAATTTTGAAAGCGAATGACCCAGAAGGAGATTTTAAGATATTTCAAAAAAGAGAAAGGGGATTAGAGTATGATATTGCTCATTATGATGATAAATTTTATATTATAACTAATAAAGATAAAGCCACTAATTTTAAGTTAATGGCTACTGCTGAAAATAAAACTGATAAAGAACATTGGGTAGATTTTATTCCGCACAGAGAGAATGTTTTATTGGAAGATATTGAAATATTTAAGGATTATTTAGTAGTAAGTGAGCGAGAAAATGGCTTATCAAAAATTAAAATCACTCGATGGGATGGTTCAAATTCATATTACTTACCTTTTGATAATGAAACATACTCAGCATATACTTCAGTGAATGTTGACTTTGACACGAATATTTTGCGCTATGGGTACAACTCATTAACAACTCCAGCTTCAACGATAGATTTCAATATGGAAACTAAAGAGAAAGAAGTTAAAAAAGAACAAGAAGTTTTAGGAGGAAATTTTGATAAAAATAACTACACTTCTGAGCGCTTATGGGCGACTGCACGTGATGGTAAAAAGATAGCAATTTCATTAGTGTATAGAAAAGATACTAAGTTAACAGAAAATACACCGTTATTGCAGTATGCATATGGTTCATACGGGCATACTATTTCTGATAGTTTTAGTACTACACGTTTGAGCTTATTGGATCGTGGTTTTGTGTTTGCTATAGCTCACATTAGAGGGAGTGAATACTTAGGGAGAAATTGGTATGAAGATGGGAAACTGTATAATAAAATAAATACGTTTACAGACTTTATTGATTGTTCTAAATATTTAATAGCAAAAAAATATACTTCTGAAAAACACTTATATGCAATGGGTGGAAGTGCTGGAGGTTTATTGATGGGAGCAATAATGAATATGAATCCAGAAATTTATAATGGAGTAGTAGCATCAGTTCCTTTTGTTGATGTTGTAACTACTATGTTGGATGATTCTATTCCATTAACAACAGGTGAATATGACGAATGGGGGAATCCAAATGAGAAAGGATATTATGAGTATATGAAATCATATTCGCCATATGATAATGTTGTAAAGCAAGCATACCCTAACACTTTAATATTAACAGGATTTCATGATTCTCAAGTACAATATTTTGAACCAGCTAAATGGACTGCTAAATTAAGAGAGTTAAAAACGGATGATAATATATTATTATTTAAATGTGATATGGATTCAGGTCATGGAGGAGCATCAGGTAGGTTTGAGGCTTTAAAAGAAGTTGCGGAGGAATATGCATTTATGCTTGATTTAGAAGGGATTAATAAATAGAAAAAAATGACTATATTTGTCGGGTTGATTTGGCACTTAGTAGTGACGATAAGACAATTTTTAAAATATTTATGAAAGAAGAAATTCAAGCATATAGTAGTGTTTTAGACTTAATTGGAAACACTCCGTTGATTAAATTACAAAATATAACAGAAGGTTTAAAAGGTAAGTTTTACGCTAAAGTAGAAGCCTTTAATCCAGGGCACTCGTCTAAAGATCGAATTGCTTTATATATATTAGAACAAGCAGAAAAGAAAGGTTTATTAAAGCCTGGTGATACTATCATTGAAACTACCTCAGGGAATACGGGATTTAGTATTGCAATGGTAAGTATTATAAAAGGATATGAATGTATTTTAGCAGTAAGCTCTAAATCTTCTCCAGATAAAATAGATATGCTACGTACGATGGGAGCAAAAGTATATGTTTGCCCTGCAAACGTAAGTGCTGATGATCCTAGATCGTATTACGAAGTAGCAAAGCGTTTGCATAAAGAAGTTAAAGGCTCTGTATATATCAATCAGTATTTTAATGAATTGAATATTGATGCACATTATCATACTACTGGTCCTGAAATTTGGAATCAAACAAAAGGAGAAATAACGCATTTAGTAGCTTGTAGTGGTACTGGGGGGACAATATCTGGTACTGCAAAATATTTAAAAGAACAAAATCCAGCAATTAAAATATTAGGAGTTGATGCTTTCGGATCAGTATTAAAAAGTTTTCATGAAACTCGTGAGTTTGATAAAGATGAAATTTATCCATACCGAATAGAAGGTTTGGGAAAAAATTTAATTCCATCAGCGACTAATTTTGATACTATTGATGAGTTTATAAAAGTTACTGATCAGGAGAGTGCACATACCGCAAGAGAATTAGCAAAAACAGAAGGTTTGTTTGTAGGATATACTAGTGGTGCCGCTATGCAAGCTGTAAAACAGTATGAGGCAAATGGAATGTTTGGAGAGGATAGTAATGTTGTAGTAATATTACCCGATCATGGATCACGTTATATGAGTAAAATCTACAATGATAAATGGATGGAAAGTCAAGGCTTTTTTGATTCAGTTCAAGAAGAAAACCCTAAAAAAATTGAGTACGTTAAGTAAAATCACATGTAAATAATAGAATTTAAAAGCATCAACTCAGTAGTTGATGCTTTTTTGTTAGTAGAAATATTATGAAAAGAGTTGTATTTTAATTATTTTCGCGTTAGTAAAATCTAAAACTGATATTGATGAGAGATTTATTTGATAAAATCTATAAGGACAAAGGACCTCTAGGGAAATGGGCAGAACAGGCAGAAGGGTATTTTGTATTCCCTAAGCTTGAAGGAGAGATTTCTAATAGAATGAAATTTCAAGGAAAAGAGGTTGTTACATGGAGTATCAATGATTATTTAGGTCTTGCAAATCACCCGGAAGTGAGAAGAGTGGATGGTGAAGCTGGTGTAAAATATGGTTCAGCTTATCCGATGGGAGCTAGAATGATGTCTGGTCATACAGAATTACATGAGAAATTACAAGATGAATTAGCTGAGTTTGTTGAAAAAGAAGCGGCTTATTTAGTAAACTTTGGTTACCAAGGAATGGTTTCAGCAATTGATTCTTTAGTAACTAAAGATGATATTATTGTTTATGATGTTGATGCTCATGCATGCATTATTGATGGTGTTCGTTTGCATATGGGGAAGCGTTTTACTTATCGACATAATGATATAGTAAGTATAGAGAAAAATTTAGGTAGAGCTGTTAAACTTGCAGAAAAAACAGGAGGAGGAATCCTTTTGATTTCTGAAGGTGTTTTTGGAATGCGTGGAGAACAAGGTAAACTTAAAGAGATTATAGCGCTTAAAGAAAAGTATAATTTCAGAATTTTAGTAGATGATGCTCATGGTTTTGGAACTCTAGGTAAAAGAGGAGCTGGAACAGGTGAGGAACAAGGAGTTCAAGATGGTATTGATGTGTATTTTGCAACTTTTGCGAAGTCAATGGCAAGTACTGGAGCATTTTTTGCTGCAGATAAAGAAATCATTGATTTCATGAAATACAACATGCGCTCTCAGATGTTTGCAAAATCATTACAAATGCAATTGGTTGTGGGGGCTTTAAAACGTTTAGATATGTTACGTACGATGCCTGAACTTAAAGAAAAACTTTGGGATAACGTGCGTACTTTACAAGGTGGTTTACGTGAAAGAGGTTTTGATTTAGGAACTACGGAAACATGTATTACGCCAGTATATTTAAAAGGAAGTATTCCTGAGGCTATGGCCTTAGTAAAAGATTTAAGAGAAAATTTTGGAGTGTTTTGTTCTATAGTAGTTTATCCGGTAATACCAAAAGGGATGATACTATTGCGTTTGATACCTACCGCAGCACACACAATGGAAGATATAGATACTACTTTAAATGCTTTTTCTAATATTAGAGAGCGTTTAGAAAATGGTACTTATAAAGAAATGTCTGCAGCAGTTTCAGCTGCTATGGGTGAATAATTATTATTACAACTAAAAATATTAAAAAGAGTAACCTATTTGGTTACTCTTTTTTTGTTAAGGTTTATTTTCAGTATGTACTGCGTATTTTTCTTAAGTAATTCATTTCGTAATTTTACTTTAGATTTTCTTTCTATCGGATTAAAAACACTACTTATTATTCTGTCATAAGGAATGTTTTTTAGAAGATCTTTTGTTTTATACAGGTCCCATTAAACTTGTTTCAGAAGTTGTTTTTTTTTGATTTAATTTTAATAAAAAATAATATTATTCGGTTTAAGAATAAGATGAGATCTTAGTTTATTACAAGAGAGAAAGCTAAGAGTATTTTGGTGGGATTAATCATCAAAATCTATTTCATCTTTATTATTTTTCTTTTCTTTTTCCCCTCCACCATCTTTCTTTTTCTTCTTTTTGTTTTTTCCATCAGCATTGTCCTTACGTTCTTTTTCGTCTTCAGCACTGTTATTGTTTTCTGGGTCCTTATGAAAATCCATACGGTATGAGAATCCAACGTTAACACCAAAAACGGAAGGAGTATTTTTAGTATTTAAGGTAAGTCCAGCATCTAATTGAATATCTTTTGATAATAAATAGGCTCCTCCAAATCTAAAAAGAGAATCGGCATATACATCATTTATGATTCCTTGGTGTTCTGCAAATACAGCTGATTTTTCATTTAATGCATGAGTAAGGGTTAATATATAAGAATATATAGGGAAATCTGTCATAAAAAGCCGGTCACCAATAAAATTCATAGTGAATACCCAGCCACCAGACCAGTTATTTTGAGTAATCAACATAATTTTTGGAGATATACTAGGCTCTTTTAAATTATTAAAATTGAAATTACTTCCGTAAACAAAGGGAGTGTTTGTTAAGTTAAAGTTCATTCCTGCATATGCTGCAATAGATGGGATTAATGTTTTCCATTGAAATTTATGATTGGCATGCCAGCTATATAAGTTTGGCTTTTCTGCTTCTTCACCTTCTCTTTTTTTGTAAGGGTCATAAAACAAATATTTTGCACCTAGTGTATTTATTTTAAAATTTCCTAATGAAGATTTTGTGCCTGTAATATTATCGGTAATATTTCCAAATTGAAAAGCACCACTTAAGTTAATTTCCAAAGCCTCTTTCCAAATCCCATATCTAAATTCGTATTCTAATCCAGTAGCCCCAAAATCTTGTTTACGTAATTCATGTTTGTTTTTCATGTAGGTTATTCCTGCTTCAGCTTGTATGACATTTATTCCAACTGCATAAGCTCCTGAAGAAGCACCGGGTCTGTTTGAGTTGATAGTTTCAGTATATTGACCTTGTACATTTAAGCTATAAAGAAAAATGGCGATAAACAGCACTCTAAATAAAGTCATAAGTATTGATTTTAGGATGTTATGGAGATAAAAATACATTTTCTTTTAAAATATAACGCATCACAAGTTAAAAAAGTGTTATCAACTTTGCACATAGCTATTTTTATGTAGTTTTGTATGTCACCAATTAGTATTTGGTGTAAAAAAATAAAAAAGATAAGAATATGCAATTAATAAGAACCATATTAATTATAGTAGCTGTATATTATGGAGCTAAGTTTTTAATGCGAATTTTTGCGCCTTTGTTAATGAAATATGCTGCTAATAAAATGGAGCAGAAGGTAAAGGAGCAATTTAATCAGCATCAAGAACAACAGCAACAAGAAACAAATACTCCTAAAGAGCCTATACATAAAAGGAAATCGACTAAAAAAGTAGGGGAATATATTGATTTTGAAGAAATAGAGTAAAACCTAACCTAACTAACCAAATGAACTATAATTTAAAACAATTCGCGCCGCATATTGTAGTATTACTACTATTTGTAGTTGCTTCTTTACTGTATTTTTCCCCTGTACTACAAGGGAAACAAATTAAGCAACATGATATTTCTCAATATATAGGAATGTCAAAGTTGCATAAAGATTTTAATAAAGTAACTGAGAATGATACTTATTGGACTGATGCTGCATTCGGTGGTATGCCAACCTATCAATTAGGAGCAAAGTATCCGCATAATTATATTAAAAAATTAGACTTAATTTTACGCTTTTTACCACGTCCAGCTGATTATTTGTTTTTATATTTTATTTGTTTTTATGTACTACTATTAGTAATGAAAGTAGATTGGCGTTATGCATTAATAGGTAGCTTTGCTTTTGGTTTTTCAACATATTACTTGGTTATTTTAGGAGCTGGGCATAACGCAAAAGCACATGCAATTGCATATTTCCCTTTAGTACTAGCAGGAATATTTCTAGTATTTCGAAAAAAATATTTGTTAGGCTTTATTCTTACAGCCATTGCTATGGGGTTAGAATTAAATGCTAATCATCCGCAAATGACCTATTATTTATTGTTATTGGTATTAGTAATAGGATTGGTGTATTTAATTGACGCTGTTAAAAATAAAGCGCTAAAACACTTTTTTACATCAATAGCAATAATGACAGCTGCTGTAATTCTTTCATTAGGGTTAAATGCAACTAATATTATGGCTACTTCAGAATATGCAAAAGAAAGTACTAGAAGTAAAAGTGTGTTGACAATAAATCCTGATGGATCAGCTAAGGAAGTTACTGGTGGACTAAGTAAAGAATATATTACTCATTGGAGTTATGGTATAGGAGAGAGTTTAAATTTATTTGTTCCTGGTTTATATGGAGGGTCTAATAGTGAACCGATACAGAAAGACGCGGTAGTAGTAAAAAAGATGCAGCGCATGTTTGGTATTTCAGCTAAAGAAGCACAAGGGTTTGCAGGTCAGTTGATGTATTGGGCGGATCAACCAGGAGTTTCTGGTCCAGCATATATTGGAGCTGTAGTAGTATTTTTGTTTGTGTTAGGGATGTTCCTAGTTAAAGGTCGTTTGAAAAAATGGATTTTATTTGGAGGAAGTTTATTATTAGTATTATCATGGGGAAAGAACTTTAGTATATTGACGAACTTCTTTATTGATTATGTGCCGTTTTATGATAAGTTTAGGGCGGTTTCTTCAATGCAAGTTATTGTAGAATTGGTAATGCCAATTTTAGCAATTTTTGGGTTGCATAAATTTTTAAATAATAGCGAACAAAAAGAGGAGAAGCTAAAAGCTTTAAAATATACAGTTGGAATTACTGCCGGACTAGCAATAGGGTTTTATTTACTGAAAGGTACTTTTTTCGATTTCGTAGGTAATAGAGACGGTATGTTATTGGAGAATTATGGGGCAGATTTCTTATATATGATTAAAGAACAGCGTGAACTAATATTTACTACTGATGTATTGAGAACGCTAGTTTTTGTGTTATTAAGTACAACTATATTATGGATGTACCTAAAAGATAAAGTAAAAGAGAATGTTGTTTTATTGGTTATTGGATGCTTGGTTGTATTTGATTTAGTAGGGGTTGATAAACGTTATGTAAATTCAGAAAACTTTGTTTCAGCAAGAAAAGTAAACCAGCCATTTCAAATTACTCAAGCAGATAAACAAATACAAGAAGATACGTCGCATTACCGAGTGTTAGATTTAAGTACAAGCCCATTTAATGATGCAAAAGCATCTTACTTTCATAAGTCTTTTGGAGGATATCATGCGGCTAAGCCAAAAAGAGCTGAAGATATTTTTGAGTTTTATATTAGTAAAAACAATATTGATGTAGTAAATATGTTGAATATCAAATATATTATAAGAGAAAATGAAGGAAGGATAGTAGCATTGAATAATCCGTATGCTAATGGAAATGCTTGGTTTGTAGAAAACTTAAAACCCGTTACTACTGCAGATGAGGAAATTGTTTTGTTAGATACGTTAAATTTAAAAAAGCAAGCGGTTGTACAGTTAGGGCAAAAAGAATTAAAGTTAACGTATGTTTTAGACTCATCAGCATCAATTAATTTGAAGTCATACAAACCAAATCATTTAGTGTATGAATCTTCAAATACAAATGACGGATTAGCAGTGTTTTCAGAAGTGTATTATGAAAAGGGGTGGAATGCTTATATTGATGGAGCATTAAATCCGCATTTCAGAACCAATTACTTATTAAGAGGTTTAGAGATTCCGAAAGGAAAGCATACAGTAGAGTTTAAGTTTGAACCTCAGGTGATTAAAACAGGAAGTAGTATTGCACTAGCTTCATCAATTGGTTTATTGTTACTTGTATTGGGAGGGGTGTTTTATGAGTTTAAGGAGGAGAAAGTTGAATAAAGATTAGTAATTAATTATTGCAATTTTTTAAAAACCAAACTATATCTCCATGAGGGAGAGCTATTCCAAGGTAGAAGAGGAAATTATGTCACACAAAAAAGTACTTATCATAACCTATTATTGGCCGCCTGCAGGCGGCCCTGGAGTACAACGTTGGTTAAAATTTGTGAAGTACTTACCAGAGTTTGGTGTTGAACCAATAGTATATTGCCCTGAAAACCCAAGTTACCCTTTATTAGATGATAATTTGACAAATGAAGTTTCTGAAAAAATTACTATATTAAAACAACCAATTTTTGAACCGTATCAGTTTGCTTCTTTTTTTTCTAAAAAGAAAACAAAAACAATTTCTGCAGGGTTGATAAATACAAAAAAGCAATCACTAATAGAAAAGTTGCTATTGTATGTAAGAGGGAATTATTTTATTCCTGATGCACGTAAGTTTTGGGTTAAACCTTCTGTAAATTATTTAACTAAATATATTCAAGAGAATGCTATTGAAAGTATAATAACTACCGGACCGCCACACAGTTTGCATTTAATAGGATTAGAATTAAAAAAACAGTTGAATATAAATTGGATAGCTGATTTTCGTGATCCGTGGACGACAATTGGGTATCATAATAAGATGAAGTTATCTGTAGCTTCACAAAAGAAGCATAAGCTGCTTGAAAATGAAGTACTAGAAACTGCAGATGATATTTTGGTAACTAGCCCTACAACTAAAAAAGAGTTTGAAATGATTACTCAGAAACCAATCACTGTTATTACGAATGGTTTTGACGATGTAAGTACTACTGTATTTCCCTTAGATTCTAAATTTACAGTATCGCATATAGGCTCATTATTGACAGGAAGAAATCCTAAAGTATTATGGTTTGCAATTGCAGAGTTATTATCTGAAAATAATGATTTTAACGCTAAATTTGAATTAAAATTAATAGGTGCGGTAAGTAATGATGTGCTAGAGTCAATTAAAGAATATGGTTTAGAAAATTATACAAATTTATTGGGGTATGTGTCTCATGAGGAAGCTCAAATACAACAACGGATATCACAAGTACTATTATTGATAGAAATTGATTCCCCTGAAACAAAATGTATTATTCCTGGGAAGTTATTCGAGTACATACAGTCACATAGGCCAATTTTAGGATTTGGGCCAGAAAATGCAGATTTTAAAACAATCATATCTCAAACAAATACTGGTAGTTCATTTGGTTATGAACAAACAGAAAAGGAGGCTATAAAAGCTAAATTACGTTTTTATTTTGAAGCGTATCAAAAAGGAAGTTTAAATGTAAATGGAATAGGGATTCAACAATACCATCGAAAAAATCTGACGAGTAAATTGGTTAAAATTCTTTCATAATTACTTATAGATGTATCGTATTAAACATATGTTTAGGGGTTTAAAGAGAAATTGAACTGTTTATCTATTAAAGTAGTAAAGAGGGGAAAAAAGGTGTTTATTTGTGTTACCTAAAATTACTTTAAATGCAAAAAATATTATTCTTATTAGTATTCCCTATATTAAGTTTTTCTCAAATTCCATCATATTATTCTAGTATTGATTTTAATCAGACTGGTGACGCCTTAAAGAATCAATTAACAACTTTAATTACCAATACTCATACTACTGAGATTTATTATACTTCTGGTGCTTTTGATGTTTGGGATGCTTTAAAACAAACCGATTTAGATCCTGATGACGCAACTAATACAAATGTATTATTGATGTATGGTTATAACGATATTGATGCAGTGACTAAAAATGATCGAGTACGTGATGAAGCACTTTCTTGCCATCAATCAGGATGCACAGGTTTGTGGAATAGGGAACATGTTTATCCAAAATCTTTAGCAACTCCTGCTTTAACAACTGATGATCCAGGAGCAGGAACTGATGCTCATAATTTACGCGCTTGCGATGGTCAAATGAACAGTTCTCGTAATAATAGACCATATGAAGATGGTATAGGAAATGCAGCAATAACACCGACTGTAGGAAATTGGTACCCTGGTGATGAATGGCGTGGTGATGTGGCAAGAATGATTATGTATATGTACGTGCGATACCCTACACAGTGTTTGGCTACAGCTGTGGGAGTAGGCGCTACAACGTATTCGGTTGATATGCCAGATATTTTTTTAGAATGGAATCAAGAAGATCCAATATCAGCATATGAAATTAGTAGAAATGATTTGTTAGAAGGGATTCAAGGAAATAGAAACCCATTTATTGATAATCCACATTTAGCAACAGTAATTTGGAATGGTCCAGCTGCTGCAGATCATTGGAATGTACTGGCAAATGAAGAGTTTACAAGTACAGATAAAATGCTTGTCTACCCAACTATTACATCAGATTATGTATATGTTAAAAATATAACTCAAAGTTCATATAAATATGCTGTTTATAATAGCTTAGGGCAATTATTAACAGAAGGGGAAGCTTCTTCTAAAATTGATTTATCTTCATTTGCTAAGGGGCTTTATTTTATAAACTTACAAATTGCATCTACTCAAAAAACAGTTAGGATTTTTTTAGAATAAAGAAGTTTTTATTTTTAAAATTAAAATAGTTGAATTGTTTTGTAAATCAATGAAAGGCAAAATTAGAATAGGAGGCTGCTGGTATTTTTGGGAACATGTAGCGTAAATAATAAAGAAAGTTATTAGTCATATAATAAATATTTTATAGCATTATATTAAAAAAAGAAAAGCTCTTGATGTACACATATACAAGAAGAGCTGTTTCAAACTAACCAACTAAATCGTTATTATTTTTTATTTCTTTTACTTTCTTTTGCTTTTTTACTTCTATAATAATTTTGATTGTCATCATAACCTCCATGATCATCATAATCGTTGTCATGATTATAGTAATCATTATACCCGTTGTAATGATCAGTATTACAGTTATTCATTCCACAATAATGACATCCCATATTATCCTTAATCGATCCAGTAGTTTTATAAATTCTACCATTTCTTGAATAGAAAATATGTAACCCGCCAATGTTTGCTAACATATGGTTATGGTAATTCATATATACTGATCCAATTCGCTTTATTCTACCATGGACATCATAATTTATAAATACGTTTCCTACACGTCTGACTCTACCTAAATGATCATGTTCAATTCGTACACTTCTGTTCCCATGATAATTACTGCGGTAAATTCTCGGTGCTCCATATGAAATATTAGTATGTGCGCCATGTCTGCGTGATCTTCGGTATCTTGGGTGTGTATTAAAATCAAACTCACCGTTAGGAAAAATAAAAAACTCTACACCTCGTTCAACAAATTTTAAAGGCTGCATATATCTGTAGCGTCCATTTTCCAAACTATTCGTTTGTACATTATTTATCCCATTGGTATTTGCAAATGTGAATACTCCTAATAATAGGGCTAGTAATACGATATTATTTTTCATAACATTAATTTTTTAGAATTTACCTACTCATTTTTTAGCTTTTCGGTTTACGCTATATTATGTTATAATTTTCAAAGAACGTGCCAAGAATTTTTCAAGTCTTGTGATTGTATGATAAATACAAGTACAATTTATTACATCTATATAAGTAATAGTTGTATGTTTTTCAAAAAAAAACATATAAACGACAAAGGGTGTGATTGTATCGGTAAAAGGAAGTATTGAGGTTTTGTTAGTGAAATTTTACTAGATATAATTAAATTTTATCTTTTAAATATTTAGCAGTTATAGATTTGTTACTTTTTAATAATTCTTCTGGAGTTCCAGAGAATAAGAGTTCTCCGCCATAATCTCCGCCTTCAGGGCCAAGATCAATAATATGATCGGCACATTTAATTAATTCTAAGTTGTGTTCTATAACAATAATTGAATGTCCTTTATCTAATAATGCATTAAAAGAAGTTAATAATTTTTGAATATCATGAAAGTGTAAACCGGTTGTTGGTTCGTCAAAAATAAAAAGTACTTTATCTTTAGTACGTCCTTTTACTAAAAAAGATGCTAGTTTGATTCGTTGTGCTTCCCCTCCTGATAGTGTAGAAGATGATTGCCCTAATTGTACATAACCTAGTCCAACATCTTGTAGTGGTTGTAACTTATTAACTATTTTTTGCTGTTCATTTTCAGTAAAGAAACTTAAAGCGTCATCAATAGTCATGGTAAGGATATCATGGATTGATTTTCCTTTAAAAGTAGCTTCTAGTATTTCTTTTTTGAAGCGTTTCCCTTTACAGGTATCACATTCTAGGTGTACGTCAGCCATGAATTGCATTTCAATAGTAACTTCACCTTCTCCTTTACATATTTCGCAACGTCCTCCATCTACATTAAAAGAAAAATGTTTCGGTTGGTAGTTTCTAAGTCGTGAAACTTTCTGATTAGCAAATAAACTCCTGATATCATCATAAGCTTTTATGTAAGTGACTGGGTTTGATCTTGATGAACGACCAATTGGGTTTTGGTCAACAAACTCAATATTTTTTATATGACTATAATTGCCAGAAATGCTAGTGAATTCACCAGATTTTATTCCGTATCCACCAAGTTCTTTATGTAGTGCAGGATATAAAATATTTTTTACTAATGTACTTTTTCCACTTCCAGAAACTCCTGTAACAACAGTCAACACATCTAAAGGAAAAGTTACATTAATATTTTTAAGATTATTTTCTCTAGCTCCTTTTATATGAATTTTATTTTTGGATATTCTACGTTTTTTAGGAACTACTATTTTTAAAGATTCATTTAAGTATTGTGCTGTTAATGAATTTGATTTTAAAAGTTGTTTATAAGTTCCAGACGCTACTACCTCTCCGCCAAAAGTACCTGCTTCAGGGCCAATATCAATGATTTGATCAGAGGCTTTCATAATATCTTCATCATGTTCAACCACTATAACGGTGTTTCCTAAATCACGTAAGGACTTTAATACTTTTATTAGTTTTTCAGAATCTTTCGGGTGTAATCCTATACTTGGCTCATCCAATATGTACATTGACCCTACTAAACTACTTCCTAATGAAGTGGCTAAATTAATACGCTGACTTTCCCCTCCAGAAAGAGTATTGGATTTTCTGTTTAAGGTAAGGTAATCTAGACCAACATTTGCTAAAAAACCGAGGCGATTATTGATTTCAGTTAATAATCGTTTGGCTATTTTAGCATCATAGGCATCTAATTTAAGTGAATTGAAAAAAGGGATTAATTCTTTAATCGATTTCTCAACTAAATCAGAAATAGAAGTATTATTAATAGTAACATAATTTGCTTCTGTTCGTAATCGTTTACCTGAGCAAGTATTACATTTCGTTTTACCTCTATAACGCGATAATAATACTCTATTTTGAATTTTATAACTTTTTTCTTCTAGCTCTTTAAAAAAATCAGTAAGTCCAGTAAAGTACTGATTTCCTGTCCAAAGTAATTCTTTTTGAGCTTTTGACAGTTCAAAATAAGGTTTATGTATTGGGAAATCAAATTTATAAGCGCTATTGATTAGCTCATTATTATACCAACTTAAGGTTTCTCCTCTCCATGCGAAAATAGCATTTTCAAAAATAGAAAGTGATGTGTCTGGGATAACTAATGTTTCATCTAAACCGACAACGTCTCCGTAACCTTCACATGTTGGGCAGGCACCGTATGGATTATTGAAGCTAAATAAATGTGTATTAGGTTCCAAAAAAGTAATCCCATCTAATTCAAATTTATTGCTAAATGGAGTGATCGTTTCATTCGTTAAGTTTTCAATATAACAATTGCCTTTTCCTTCATAAAAAGCAACTTGTATAGCATCGGCTAATCGATTATAGAAATCGTCATCTTCTTGATTAAGAATAATCCTGTCAACAACTAAATATATATTTGTAACAGTGTCAGGTGCTTTAAAATCGTCTATTCTTATAACATCATCATCAACTTTTATTCTAGAAAAACCTTGTTGCTGAAGTATTTTTACTTTTTGAGTAATTGTTCTCGTTTTCTCTACTTCAATAGGAGATAAAAGTAATAATTTACTTCTATTTTCAAGGGTTTTTAAATAATTAATAACGTCGCTAACAGTGTGCTTTTTAACTCTATTACCAGAAATAGGTGAGTGTGTACGACCAATACGTGCGAATAATAATTTTAAATAATCGTAAATTTCAGTAGTGGTACCAACGGTACTTCTTGGGTTGGTGGAATTTACTTTTTGCTCTATGGCAATTGCTGGAGCAATTCCCTTGATATAATCAACTTTTGGTTTATTTAGTCGCCCTAAAAACTGTCTTGCGTATGAAGACAAACTTTCTACATAACGTCGTTGTCCTTCAGCATATAATGTATCAAATGCTAATGATGATTTTCCTGAGCCAGATAAACCAGTAATAACTACTAATTTGTTTCTAGGGATTACCACATCAATATTTTTTAAATTATGCAATTTTGCACCTTTGATAATGATGTTTTCCTTTGGATTAATTTTAAATAAATCAGCTTTCAGCATAGTTAAGCAATGATAAGTTTATAGACTAATTAGCGAAATTACGTAAAATTATTGTAGGATAAGTTTGGTCGTACATACTTTACTTTTAATAAAATTAAGGGTGTATATATGCAAATAAGCTAAGAATAGTAAAAGTTATAATTTTATTAATAAAAGTTTTCCTTTAAGTAGTTTCTTTTGTAGCGTTTTAAAAAGCTTTTATGTTTTCTAATAATCTGTATAAAAGAATAACGTTTATTTTTATTCATGGGCCATTTTAATGAATAATCATCCTCAATAAAGTTAGGTATAATTGTATCAGCATTTAATAACTATTTTTATTTATTATGTCAGTTTGTGTTTTTGATATACTACTACGTCTTTTTTTTAGATTTCCCTATTGAGATCATTTATTTATCTACTGATTTACTAGGATACTACAATTTTTTAGTTATATTTGAGATTATAATTAAAATACAAAGCCTATACAATAATATTACTTTCAACAAATTTATTTATTTAAGATAGCTGTTATCTTGATTTGTTTAACCTAAAAAAGTAATATTATGAATACTTCCACTTCTGATGCCATATTAATTAAAGCATATATTTCTGGCGATGAAAAAGCCTTAGAAATAATTGTGTTAAGACATAAAAGTAGAGTTTATAATTTTATTTATTCTAAAGTTTTTGATGCTGACTTAACTGAAGATATTTTTCAGGATACATTTATAAAAGTAATCAGAACATTAAAAAAAGGAACGTATAACGAAGAAGGAAAATTCTTACCTTGGTTAATGCGAATAGCACATAATTTAATTATTGACCATTTTAGAAAAAGTAATAGAATGCCCAAATTTGAGTCAAAGGATAAAACGTTTGATATTTTTTCAATGCTAAAAGATTCTGGGCGAAATGCAGAAAAACAGTTGATTGTTGATCAAATTTCAGCAGATGTTAGAAAACTAGTAGATAAGCTACCAGAAGATCAAAGAGAGGTAGTTTTTATGCGCTTATTTAAGGATATGAGTTTTAAAGAAATAGCAGAGAATACTAATGTGAGTATCAATACTGCTTTGGGTAGAATGCGTTATGCAATTATTAATTTACGACGGTTAGTGGTAGAACATAAAATAGTTTTGACGGAATAACAATAAACGTATTTTTTTGGCGTTAGTAATGTGTAACCATTAAAATCGCTATATGCCAAAACTTTACGCTCAAGGTTCTAAAAAAATGAATAATTTGCAACCGAAACAAGAAACAATTAATTTTATTTTAAATTACTCTAAAGCATTGCACGTTATAAAGACTATGAGTATGTCGGTGGAAGTGCATCAGAATTAGCAAGCTTTAGTCCATGTTATTTTGGGAGTAAACAACCATCGTACATATAAGTGTTATTCAGTACGTTGGTTGTTTATTTGTTTTATATCAATAATTTTTTTTAATATTTTGATAGCTTTTATTAAGAAAAGGGAGGAACAGATAGTTCATGAATTGAGTTAGTGTTATCATTTTTTAAGATGTTTTTTGTAATATTCATCTAGCACACTTTTTCTACCAATAGTTTTTGTAATAATATCCTTGTCTAAATTCCATCCTCTGGCTGGAGAATACTCTCTACCGTACCAGATAATTTGTAAGTGTAAATCATTCCATATTTCTTCGGGGAATAAACGTTTAGCATCTTTTTCTGTTTGTACAACATTTTTCCCATTAGTTAAATTCCATCGATACATCAATCTATGAATATGTGTATCCACAGGAAATGCAGGGATGCCAAATGCTTGCGACAATACAACTGCTGCAGTTTTATGTCCAACTGCAGGAAGTTCTTCAAGTTCTTCATATGTTTTTGGAACTTCACCGTTATGTTTATCAATTAAAATATGTGATAAACCATGGATACCTTTTGATTTCATTGGGGATAACCCCACAGGTTTTATTATTTCCCTAATTTCTTCTACTGATAATTTTATCATATCATATGGATTGTCAGCTTTTGCAAATAATAAAGGAGTAATTTTATTAACACGAACATCAGTACTTTGTGCAGAAAGTAATACGGCAATTAGTAATGTATATGGATCTTTATGATCTAACGGAATAGGAATTTCAGGGTAGGTTTCTGCTAATGTATTTATAACAAAATTTACTTTTTCTTGCTTATTCATAGTTGTATCTTTACAAATGTAAAAATAGAAAATTTAAAGAAATGAACACACTTAAAGCAGGAGATAAGGCTCCAAATTTTGAAGCACTAGATAACGCAGGGAATACTGTGAAGCTTACTGATTATACAGGGAAAAAATTAGTGATATTTTTTTACCCAAAAGCAAGTACACCAGGATGTACAATGCAAGCGTGTAATTTAAGAGATAATTATCAATCTTTTTTAGCAAAAGGATACGATGTATTAGGTGTAAGTGCAGATTCTGCAAAACGTCAGCAAAATTTCATTGACAAAAAGGAACTGCCGTTCCCGTTATTGGCTGATGAGAGTAAGGAAGTGATTAATGCTTTTGGGGTCTGGGGAACTAAAAAATTTATGGGAAAAGTATATGATGGAATTCATAGAATTACTTTTGTTATTGACGAAAAAGGTGTGATTGAAGAAGTAATAGATAAGGTAAAAACAAAAGCCCATACAGCTCAAATATTAGGAGAATAGACCTATATAAAAATGAATTATTTAGGTTCTAAAACTGAATTAGAAGAAAAAGGTTATTCAATATTAAGTAATTTATATACTGATTTTGAAGTGATTGATATTTTGAATTGTATTAACTCAGTAAAGAAGAGTAACAATTCGTTTATAGAAACAAAGGATTTATTTGCAATAAGGCAATTAGTTAAAAATGTGCCTAAATTAAAAGAGTACCTTTTTAATAAGAAGCTATTAACATTAATGCCTGAATTGTTTAGCGCTAATTATTTTTTGACAAAAGCAATTTATTTTGATAAGCCCAATAAATCAAATTGGTTTGTTGGGTATCATCAGGATTTAAGTATTAGTGTTGATCAGAAAACAGACTCTAAAATTTATGTAAATTGGGTTGATAGAAAAGAAGGTGTGTATGGAGTTCAGCCCCCAATACATATTTTAGAAGACTCCATTACTGTTCGGATTCATTTAGACGATACGGATAAAAACAATGGAGCCTTAAGGGTAATTCCTAAATCACATAAAAAAGGAATATTACGTCTTGATTCAACAAAAATAGATCAAAATATAGAGCAGGTGTGCGAAGTTAAAAGAGGAGGGATAATGTTAATGAAACCTTTATTATTACATGCTTCTAATAGGACAACAAATGGAAAACAGAGGAGAGTAATCCATTTGGAGTTCAGTAAACATAAATTGGCTAGTCCATTAAAATGGTTTGAATATAGTGAAGTATCCCTACAAAAATAATTATTTTCTTGGATGAAATTGCTCAATTACCTTTGCCAAATGAGTTCTGTCTACATGCATATATATTTCTGTAGTAGTAATGCTTTCATGGCCTAACATTAATTGTATAGCACTTAAATCGGCTCCATTTTCTAATAAATGTGTAGCAAAAGAATGCCTAAAGGTGTGTGGGCTGATGTTTTTATTTAAGTTTATTTTTTCTGCTAGTCGTTTAACAATGGTAAAAATCATTGCTCGAGTAAGTTGTTTTCCTCTACGGTTTAAAAATAATGTATCTTCAAAGTTTGGTTGTATATTTAGGTGTATTCTAACTTGTTTTCTATAGATAGTAATGTATTTTTGAGTCAAAGGTCCGATAGGGACAAAGCGTTCTTTATTTCCTTTACCTGTAATTTTAATAAAGCCTTCTTCAAAAAACAAATCGGATAACTTTAAGTTGGTTAGCTCAGAAACACGTAAACCACAGCCATATAATGTTTCAATAATAGCGCGATTGCGCTCTCCTTCAGGTTTGCTTAGGTTTATTGCGGCTGAGAGCCTGTCGATATCATCAATAGATAATGTATCAGGAAGTTTTCGACCTATTTTTGGTGATTCAATTAATTCTAATGGATTGTCTACTCTATAATCTTCAAAAAGTAAGTAATTAAAAAAGCTTTTAAGGCCAGAGATTAAACGCGCTTGTGATCGTTCGTTAACTACTTTGGCAACTTGATAAATAAATTCCTTTAAAGTGTCAGAGCTAATAATAAGTGGAGTAGTATTGATATTATTGTAATCTAAAAATCGGATTAATTTTTCAACATCTAAGGAATAACTTTCAATAGAATTATCAGATAGACCTCTCTCTAATTTGAGGTAGTGTTTATAGTCTTTTAAAGCCTTATTCCATTTCATATCGGTCTACATTTGAATATACTTATTAAAACGATATTTTTTTAATAATAATTGCCAAACATTTTTTTGAGTAAAACATAAATACATTAATTTGTATTTGAGTAAGCTCAAGTGCAAAGTGACATAAAAATACAAAACCTCAAGAAGTACTTGAGGTTTTGTGTAATAATATTTGAAAAAAAAACTTATTTCTCACCATCTTTTTTGTAGTTAACATTTTTGTTATCCACACGTTTACTAAAATCAGTTTCTCCTCCATCCTTTAATATTTCAGCTTGTCCGCGCCAATCATCACGCAAAATCCTCCCTGGGAAAAATTCAATTAAATCTGTAACATTTTTAATATCTCCATCAGAAAATTTACTTATCTGATCAAAGGTGTATATTCCAATGGTATTTAACTTTTTTTCAATAAATGGTCCAACACCGCTTATTTTTTTTAAATCATCTTTGTTAGATTCACTTGCGGTACCAAAGCTTGCAAAATTCAACTCAGTTTTAGCAACGGCTTCACCTGAGCGTCCCATAGTTTTAGTTGCCTTAATAGTCTGTGATGAAAAAGTTGTTTTGGCATGTTCCGTTTTTGGGCTATTTCCTCCAAGTAATTTTAATCGTTTATTTTCATCTTCGCAACGTTCTAATGCTTCTTTAGATGACCTATTGTTTAACCAGCCTGATAAAAAATATCCTAATAAAAAGGATAATAGCATTAATAGTAATAAGCACCACCAGTGGATACAATTTTCTGAATCAAAAATATGTGACATATGTGTTATGTTTAGTTGTTAATTAGTTTACGATAATTTCTATTCTTCTGTTTTTTGCTCTTCCTTCTTTTGTATTATTGTCTGCAATAGGAGCTAATTCACCTTTTGAGAATACCTGAAGCTTTGTAGTTGCTATTCCTTGTGATATAAAATGATTCATTACGTTTGTAGCTCTATCACGCCCGATAATTTCATTATCTTCTAGTTCACCAACGTTATCGGTATGGCCAGTAATTTTAACTGTTTTATTGGCGTGCTTTTGTAAATAATTTTTCAAGTCATATGTGTAAGTAAGCAGTGTGTTATCTGGAATAAATTCTCTGGAGTTAAACTTAGTATATAAGGTTATGTTGGTAACACCATTGTCAATCTCTAATGCTTTAGTTTTTGAAATTTCCTTAAAATATAATTCTATACCACCATTATAGGTCCCTGCTGTGTAGTCATAATCATGCTGGACTCCTTTAACATTAATTTTATCTGCATTAATTCCAAATTCCACAAGCATGTTTTTGATATAATTGGCACGATCAAAACCTAAGTTCAGCTTATCATTATTATTTTTCCATTCACCTTTTTTATACCAGCCAACAAGTTGTAATTGTTTGTTTTGATTGTTGTTTAAATAGTTAAAAATTGAATCTTTATAACTCATAGAAGTCATAGGGATATGCACGCTATCAGCACCTCTATAAATAGTTAAATGATCAGGAAATTTAAATATTTCACTACCTGAATCATTGTTAATTGTTAGAAATTTATTATTTGTTTCTACTGCTTTTTTTTCTGTAATGTCATTGACAATATGTTCCTTTTTTTGAGTTTCGTATGTGGTTTGGTGTTGTATGTTGCATATAGAACAGGAATAGTACCACCACATGCCCAAAAATGCCCATAGTATAAATATGAGCAGTGAAATAATAAAGTTTTTCATGTATAAAAAATTAAATAGTTGCATTTACAAGTTACTAAATATTTCTAATTAATTTTTGTAAACACGTATTATTCAATCATGTCAATCGATAAAGTGAGCGTCTTTTATGTTTAAAGGGGAATGAGTTATTTTTAATGGGACTTATTAAATAATTTTTTATTCGTTAATCAAGCAGTTAGATTATAAGTAAAATTGATATAAGTCTTTTTTTTAACCTTAAAATTTTAGCCCCATTCTAACATTAAAAATTCTTGGAGTTAAGTAATTGGGAACGGCAAATTGCTGCTTGCTATATACGTCACGCACCCATGTATTAGTAATGGAGTTTTGTACATCAAACATGTTGAAAATTTCAAAACCAATTTGAAATTCTTCTAAACGATGAAATAAATGGCCTTTGTCAAATTGTTTGTTTTTATCAACGATAACATAAGAAAAACCTGCATCGGCGCGTTTGTATGCTGGTAATCTATTCTGATATTGATATGCATCTGCATAACTAGGCGAGCCTCCAGGAACCCCAGTGTTATACACTAAATTTATATATACTTTTATATTTGGTAAATTAGGCATATAATCTTGAAACAGCGCACCAAATTTTAGCCGTTGGTCAGTTGGTCTGGAGATATAGCCTTTATTATCAATATTCTCTTCTGTTTTTAAATACCCAAAACTAAACCATGACTCAGTACCAGAAACAAATTCGCCATTTAATCTTAAGTCTAAGCCTGTAGCATACCCTTTTGCATTATTATTTGCAGCATAGCGAATTCTTACATTATCAATAGTATAGGTATTTATGTTGCTTAAGTTTTTATAGTAAAAGTCTGAAGAGAACTTAAAAGGTCTTTTCCAAAGTTTGAAATTATAATCTCCCCCAATAATAAAATGAGTAGATTTTTGCGCTTTAACATTTGGGTTGACCACACCATTAGGATCTCTTAGTTCTCTATAAAATGGCGGCTGATGGTATATTCCTGAAGCTACTCTAAATATCATATCTTTTTTCCAATCAGGTTTGATTGAAAATTGTGCTCTAGGGCTAAAAACTATTTGTGATGTGGAAGTGATATTATCTCCAGAAACTGTCCAATTATGAGTTCTTACACCTGCATTAAAAAATATTTCATGATTGCCAAGCATTCCTTCTCTGTTGTATTGTGCAAATGCTGCAATTCTGTTTATGGTAACGTCATTAGTAGCTCTTACATTCTGAAAAGGAACTAAAGGACCAGAATAAGGGAAATATGGTTGATTGTTTGTTACGGAACCTGGTGGTCGTACAGAAAATCCTGTAGAGTCAATTACTTCCCATTCAATTATTTTATCACGGATATTTTCGTAATTGTATTTTACACCCCAATAGTATTTGTTTTGATCGTTTTTATAATCTCCTTTGTGTTCAAAACTATATATAAGTGCGTCTAAATCATTTCTTGCATGATTTAATTGTGATCCAATTCCTTCAGAAAACTCTACTTCTCCAAAGTTTTCATCACCAATATTACTGTTTACATCTCCTAATCTGTACTCAGCAAAAATATCGAAATACTCTTCTTCAATAGTATGATATGCACTACCTATAAGTTTAAGAGTAAGTTTTTCATTAAGCTTATAATTTGCTTTTACAGCTCCAAAATAGGAATTATATTGGTCTTTTTCTTGTCCATTGTAATAAACAATTAATGCTTTAGGGTCTTGTAAAGTACCAAAATTTGTTTGTCTTGTTTTTGGTTGATAGTTGTACTTGTTGATAGCAATATTGCTTAGAAAATTTATATCAAGTTTTTTAGAGATTTTATAGGTGAAAAATGTTTGTATATCAGCAAATTTAGGATCGTAATTTGTCTCTGTTTCTTTTGCATTGACAAATAAACTATTGTTTCTATAACGCACACCGAGGATTCCTGAAAATTTCTTGTTTTCAGAAGTAGCCTCAATACTAGCACTACCACCAAGTAGGTTTGCGTCAAGGCTAGCTCCAAATTTACGAGGAGATTTGTAGCTAATATCTAAAACAGAGGAAAGTTTATCGCCATATTTTGCTTGAAAGCCACCAGCTGAAAAATCTACATTACTAACTAAATCACTATTGATAAAACTTAAACCTTCTTGTTGTCCTGAACGAACTAAGAATGGTCTGTATATTTCAATTTCGTTTACGTAAACTAAATTTTCATCAAAATTACCGCCTCTAACATTGTATTGTGAGCTTAATTCGTTATTTCCACTAACACCAGCTAGTGTTTTTAAAATATTTTCAACTCCGGCGTTTCCACCAGGTATTTTACGTAACATTTTTGGAGAAATTGTAGTAATACCTTCAACTCTTTCACGTTTATCTCCGGTAATTATGACTGTGCCAAGTTGTTCTTGATTGTAGTTTAAAACTGGATTAAATTCATACGATTCATTTTCGTTTAAGTTAAATGTTTGTACTACTTGTTTGAAGCTGATATGTGAGAAGGTGATGATAATTTCTTTATTAGCAGGTATTTTAATAGTAAAATCACCATCTTTAGATGTTTTTGTCCCTTCATTACCATAGGTGACGGTTACATTTTCTATAGGTGAATTTGTGTCGTTCAAAATCACACCACTTATAGTAGCTGTTTGTGAAAAAGTAGCACTAATGGAAAATAGAAGGAATAAGTTTAAAAGAATTTTGTTACTTAATATCATTAATTTAGTTTTTTCTGAAAAAAGTCATTTCAAAAATACTATTATTTCCAACATTATCGATAACTATAAGCTTGAATTTATTTTCACCTGGGTCATGTACTTTATCAGCAAAGTTATAGCTTAATAAATTCTTTTTTACATTGTATTCCATTAATACCCATTTTTCGTTAATAGTAGCTCTGTATTTTTTAATTCCGGAGCCTTTATCAGTAATTTTCATATGTAAGAAATTAGATTTTGTCATCCATTTCCCTTCTTGCGTATTAATTGGAGTGACTTTTGGTTTATCATTATCAGAACTTAATGTAAACTTTCCAAAATATTTTGTTTTTCCGATGATACTTGTTCCTCTTTTATAAGTTGATACATAATATGGTTTATTATTGTATCCTATACTACTCACGTATAATTTACTGATATCATCAGCACTGTATTTGTCGGTATTGAAAGTTAATGTGATTTTTTTATGTAGCGGAAATGTATCTTCTCCTATATATATGGTATCGCCGGAAGTTTTGAATAGGATAGGAGTATTATCATACATTGCGTTTTTAGGAATATAAACTTGTTTGTTGTCATTACTTAAATTCAGCCCTTGATGAGCGTACACATAATGTTTTGACTTTATTTTTTCTTTGAAATGAGTTATTTCTTTTTTCCTTCCAACAAAAGGAATTGTGACGGTTCGAGTATTGTTGTTAAAATCTGCAACAACTATTTTATAATTAATTTGTTCTCCTTCAAGAATGGTGATTTTTCCGTAATCTTCCACTTTTTTAATGATACTTAAGGGGTTGTTTTCATTTTTAAAGAGTTTTTGAATTCTAGACTTTTTTTGTTTAAAATATTTATAATCAATCAACTGATTTAAATGCCTACTTTCACTAAAAGAAAATTTTTTAAAGTCTAATTCATAATTTTGTTTTCCGTTAATAAAAGTTTTTATGGAATAAACACCATTTTTATTATGTGCTAAATCTTGTTTATCATAGGTGTTTACGCCTAATCCAATAGTTCCAGAAGCATACACAGTATCTGCGATGTAATTACCGTCTTTTCTTTTTTGAAGTTTAATTCTTACCCTGTTATTATGATTATTTACTTGTGAAGAATCGGTTAAACTATAGGCGTATATTCCATTAATACTTGGTTTAGAGGTGTCTTTAACATGAAACCCGAAAAGCATAGGGTTTATAGGGTGTTGATTGGCATCTCTAATTTCATAATGTAAATGAGGGCCTCCAGAACCACCTGTATTACCTGAATAGGCTATCAGTTGATTTTTTGTAAGGTTTAAAATATCTTTTGGAGGAAATAATTCAATAGCAAATTTTTCCTTTTTGTATTGTTGTTGCTTGATATATGCTTCAATTTGAGGAGCAAACTTTTTTAGATGTCCATAAACAGTTGTATATCCATTAGGATGTTCAATGTAAATAGCCTTTCCATAACCCCAAGGGGAAATTTTAATTCTACTAACATGTCCAGCTGCTGTAGCAAAAACTTTTAGCCCTTCTCTTTGTTGTGTTTTTATGTCTACACCAGAATGAAAATGATTAGATCTTAATTCTGCGAAAGTTCCAGCTAAAACTGTTCCTATTTCAAGAGGATTTCCAAAATAGTTAGTAGGGTAGTTCTCTTGAGCATATGAAAATAATGTAAGGCAAAAAATGAATGTATATATGCTATTCTTCATCTATAGTATACGATTTTAAGTGTAATAAACTTTAGTAGGTAATTGAATTAAATTGTAATTTATAAAGTTAAAGTTATTTTTTCAATAGAAACAAATTTTAGGCCAAAAAAGGGATTTATAAAAGCAATTGAAAAAAAAAGAACAATAATTATTGATATTAATTTTGAAATGTTAACTTTGTGACAAACACATAAGAACAGGTTCATTGAATGAGTGAATTACTAAAACTTGTTGATTCTTTAGAAGTTAGGTTAAAAAAAGTAATTGTCAGTTTGGAAGAAAAAGACCAAATCAACAAACAATTAATGAAGGAACTAGCTTTAAAAGAGGAGAAAAACAAACAACAAGAGCATATCCTAGTCAATTGGCAAGAGAAGTATGAAGCTCTAAAATTAACAAGTTCTATGTTGGGTAGTGAAGATTATAAAAGGGAAACCAAACTAAAAATAAATGCTTTAATTAGAGAAATTGATCATTGCATTACACAGCTTTCAAAATAATAATAGATGTCTGAAAAGCTAAAGATAAAAATTTCTATAGCCGATAGAATTTATCCGTTAACGATAGATCCTAGACAAGAAGAAGGCTTGCGAAAAGCAGCAAAAAGCATTGAAAAGTTGCTTAAGCAGTTTGAGCAAAGTTATGCCGTTAGGGATAAGCAAGATGTATTGGCTATGTGTGCTTTACAATTTGCGTCTAAGGTAGAACAAGAAAGTTTGGACAACCAAGAAGATGATATTTTAGTTACCGAGAAACTTGTTGCTATGCAACAACTTCTTGATAAGTATATATAGTTTTTTATTAACATAAAAATTACTACCTACATTAGTTATTATTTTTTGATAAACTCAACAAGTTTCTATTAAAAAAAGTGAGTCTTTGTTTTGAAAGCAAGCTGCCTCCGAGCAGATCCTTGA
>Ga0105354_1000207_pt1 | contig 36923 bp, 28 predicted proteins | sample GOMGulsemesocosm_FD_83658 | JGI IMG/M metagenome (GOLD analysis project Ga0105354, IMG submission 83658) | Methane-oxidizing microbial communities from mesocosms in the Gulf of Mexico - GOM9B Gulf of Mexico | ecosystem: Environmental > Aquatic > Marine > Cold seeps | place: USA: Gulf of America...
AACCTTTGTAAACTTTGCTTCTCTTATGTATTTTAGTGTCATAATTATAATATTGTAAAGTATTATTGTAACCCTTTAATGATTTTAATTCTTGAAAACGATCAATGCCTTACTCGTTATTTGTTTTTCAATTGCCCTATTTTTTTTCTCTTTTATTAAAATATCTACTAAAAAAGAATTGACATTTACATTGGCTATTACATAAGTTTCCTTAACTATTATCAAGAGTTAATATGATATCAAATTTACCCCTCTATACTTAAAAAAAAAAGAGGATACAATGCTCGTTTATGAATGGACACCAATAAATTCTTTAAAACATTGCTTTTGAACAAATAATCTATTTATATCTTATTGTTTCGCGTACAAACTCTGACTATAAAAGCAATGTCTATTTATAAAATGACATATGTTTTTAATTTAAAACTTCTTTTTTATTGTATTTTTACATAATAACCCGACCTACTTTAAATGAAATTATCTCCCTTTATTTTCCTATCCCTCTTATTCTTTTTGGGGCATTCTCAACAAAAAGAAAAGCCCTATTCTTATTGGTTTAAAAAAACACAAGAATTTTGCCGAGTGAATAATGACAGTATGCTATTTTACTCGCGAAAAATGCAAGTATCCTCCGATTCTCCTTGTGAATATATCAATGGTTTAAAATTTGAGGCTAATTCAATTTATTTTAAAAGAGAGTGTGATTCGTCAAAAAAAATGTGCTTGAAAATATTAAAAAAGTTAGCCCAAGAAGCTTCCGCTCTAAGCGATAGTTGTTTTTTTAATTTAAAAGCCCATACTTTAGTGCGAATCATATACGCAGAAAAATGCCAAGGAAACTACTCTAAAGCTTTAGAGTACATTTCCGAACACAAAAATTTAATCAAACAATATCCTCAATACTCCAAAAAAAATAATATCACAAATATTTACCAATCTGCTTTAATTCACATTGAGCTTGAACATTTTGTAAAAGCCATTAATTTACTTCAAAAATGCATTGATATTGCAAAGGATCGTTCCGATAAATTATTCTTACCTTCCGCTTATACGGCTTTAGGAAACACCTACATGAAATTGTATAAAAACTCCTTAAAAACTAACTATCTAGATTCGTCAAAAATATATTATAAAAAGGCTTACGGAACAGCTATAAAAATAAAAAAACAGACAAAATACACACAAAAACTTTATATGATAAAAAAAGGAGTTTTTGCTTTGTATGATAAACGTTTTGACTCTGCACTATTTTATATACGAAAGGCAAAAAACATAAAACTTACCGAACAAAAACATTTTACAAATCAGGAAATAGATATTTATATGTCTAAAGCCTTTTACAAATTAAATCAACTCGACTCTTCCATTTATTATGGAAATCAATTTCTTAAAAAACATACTGCATTTCCCAGAGGAAATAACTTATTACTTGAAGCTTATACCATATTAGCTAATTCTTACAACAAATCAGCACAACCAGAAGAGGCCTATAAACATTCTTCTCTTGCTTTGTTGGAAACAAAAAAAATGGAGGTAAAAAAAATCAGCGCAATAGAAAAACTCAATCTTTTGGCTTTAAACAAAATAAAGGATGAAAACCAATTACTACTTAGCAGAAAAAGTGAAAAATGGCTTATTTATAAAATTTTAATTACCATACTCATCATTTTCTTGATAGCTTTTCTATTTCGTTCTTTTATCCTAAAGAAAAAGATAAATAAAAAAAGTAAAATAAATGACGAAAAAAATAATACTTCTACTCCAGCTAAAAAAAACAATACATCTCAAATTAACATTAATGAAAATATTGTAAACCAGGTTCTTCTGGGATTAAGTCAACTCGAAAAAGAAAAGGCCTTTTTAAAAACAGACTTTAGTTTACAATTTATTGCTCAAGCTTTAAATAGTAACACATCCTATATCTCAAAAATAATTAATCATCATACTGGGGCTTCTTTTAAGCAATACACGAATAATTTAAGAATTCAATACATCATAAAAGAATTAAAGGACCAACCTACCCTTCGAAAGCACTCTTTAGACGCCATTTCCAAAGATTTAGGGTACTCCAATGCTTCCTCATTTTCAAAAATATTTAAAAAACATACAGGAGTTAATCCTTCTGATTTCATCAAAGAACTAAATCAAAAACAAAAAACTACTACATCATAGAACAACATAAAAAACTTTAGGTATAAAATTTAGAGGAGTGAAAAATATAAAATTATACCAATTAAATTTCAAGGTACTCATACGTAAATTGAATTATTTCAGATTTAATTGAGTTTAAAAATATAAACATAGCCTTAGTTATGGCTTCTTTTTCAATTGAAGTAGAAAACGAAAAAGGGCGTTTTATTACGGTTCTTTTAAATGAGAAATGGTATAAAGTGTGCTACTATAAAAAAGCCCTGCTTAAAAAGTAGAGCTTTTCAATGGAGAAAAAAGAATTAATTTTATTTATCCCAGAAAACAATCCAGTACAAACATAGAAACCAACCGTTTTATGATTCTATTTTTTTATCCCCTAAAGCTTTATAAAACTGTATTTCCTTCATTTTAGGGCATAAAAAAACCGAAAGCTTTCACTTTCGGTTTCCTTTTGCGGAGAAAGAGGGATTCGAACCCCCGGACCTGTTACAGTCAACAGTTTTCAAGACTGCCGCATTCGACCACTCTGCCATTTCTCCCGAGTGCCTCATCAACTATTTGTTGATTGCGATGGCAAATATAAGCGCTTTTTGTTAATTAACAACTACAAAAAACAAATTATTCAAGAATAGTATTCTATAAATACTGCTATTTATATCAACTTATAAAAAAAGGATCATCTGAAAAGATGATCCTTTTTTATTATTTGAGCGAGAGACCGGGTTCGAACCGGCGACATTCAGCTTGGAAGGCTGACGCTCTACCAGCTGAGCTACTCTCGCAAGCGTTCGACAAATATAGGTAGTTTTATTAATTACCACCAAACATTTTTTGCATAAAAATTAAAATATATTACAACTAACTACATAACAGTATTGTACATAAAATTGTTTTTCTCAATCACTCCCTTCTTACAAGGTTTTATAAAAATGATACCCATAAATCTCATAACCTTCATTGTAATAAAATTTATGCGACGGGAAATTTTGAACGTAAGTATTTAACTCACTTGAATTACATCCTTTCTCTTTTGCATATTTATGCATCCAATCAAAAAAACGCTTTCCTAAACCGTTTCTTCTATACTCATTTGCCACATACACATGATCAGGTTCCATACTCTTACCTGAATAATGACGTGTCATAAACCACATTCCAGCAATCCCTATCATAATATCATCATCATACATTACTGCACATTCATAATTTTGAGTGACCATTTCCAAGAAACGCGCTTCTAAGATAGTTCGCTCAACCTTATTTTCTGTATACTCCATCATTAAAGGAATTATCGCTAAAATCTGATCTTTAGGTAATATTTTTATTGATATATTCATTTGCTATTGACTATTTTTGAATTATCAAATTTAGTCGAAAAAAATAGGGATAGTTACATTATGGAACGAATTATTGAAACTGAAAGATTATACCTTAGAGCATTTATGATAAAAGATGCTTCTGCATTATTTAAAATGAATAGCAATCCAAATGTATTACAATATACAGGAGATTTTCCATTTAAAAATATTAAAGCTACTGAGGAGTTCATACAAAATTACGATCACTATGAAACCTACAATATGGGACGTTGGGCAGTTTGCGGAAAAAAGCAAGGAGAGTTTTTAGGCTGGTGCGGTTTAAAATACCACCCCGAAGAAAATTATATAGATATAGGATATCGCTTTTTCGAAAAGCACTGGAATAAAGGTTACGCTACTGAGGCCACAAAAGGAGTACTTTCCTATGCTTTTAATGTATTACGAGTACAAAACATATATGCTTATATAGACAAACGCAACTCGGCATCAATTAAAGTAGCTGAAAATTCAGGCTTAACATTTCAAAAAGAAATGTTACATGAAGGAAATCCTACAAATATTTACCACATCGAAAACACTTTCATTGAAGTAAAAGAGATAAGTACTACAGAAACAATTTCTATTCGCCAACAAGTTTTACGACAAGGAAAACCTATTGAAACCTGCCATTTAGAAGGAGATTACTTAAACGATACATTTCATTTAGGACTTTTCTATTACGGTGAGCTTATAGGTATTGCTACGTACATGAAAAAGCTAAATAGTAATTTTAAACAAAAATCACAATATCAATTAAGAGGAATGGCAATTACTCAGAAATTTCAAGGTAAAAAATTCGGTAATGTATTACTTGAAAAAGGAACACAATTCCTTACACAAAAAAACGTGGAGCTATTGTGGTGTAACGCAAGAGAAACTGCTGTAAATTTCTATTCTAGAATTGGCTTTAAAACTCATGGGGATTCATTTGAAATACCAGATATTGGCACACATTTTGTAATGTATAAAAATATGATTTAATACTTTATCGTCTAAAAACTACATTTGAAAGAGTTATAGCCTTTAAATACACAATCTGAATTACTATCAATATAGGTTTTTGTAACTTGTAATAACAGAATTGAACTAACCAATGAGAGGAAGTAAATTAAAAATACGATTATTAATAGGTGTTGCTATTGTTGCTTTTGCGTTTATGAAAAAGTGTAATCAGCAAGAAATAAACCCCTATACGGGGAAAAAGCAAACCATCACAATGACTACGGATCAGGAAATAGCAATTGGCCTGCAAAACACCCCACAAATGACAGAACAGCATGGTGGACTTTACCCTGACGAGCGCTTACAAGCATATGTTGATATGGTGGGGAATAAACTAGTTAATTCAAGTTTGGCTAAAAAAACACCATATAAATATGAATTTCATTTACTTGCTGATGACCAAACAATAAACGCTTTCGCATTACCTGGTGGTCAGTGTTTTATTACATACGCACTATTAAGTAAATTAAAAAGTGAAGATCAACTTGCTGGAGTGTTAGGCCATGAAATTGGACATGTTCTAGGGAAACATTCTGCAGAACGAATTGGTGAAACAGAATTTTGGAAAACAGTATCTACAGGTGCTTCGGTTGGTGCTGACATGGGAGACTTGATTGGCGGTATTGGACAAAATACTTTATTAAAAAATGGTAGAGGTGATGAATTGGAAAGTGATGAATTAGGAGTTCAATTCATGATTGATGCTGGGTACAACCCAGAAGCCATGATTGGTGTAATGGAAATACTTAAAACCGCAGCTGGCCCAAATAGAGTTCCTGAATTTAAAAGCTCACACCCAGATCCTGAAAATAGAATTGAAAAAATAAGAAAAGCTATTAATAAATATAAACACTAAAATTTGATTAAATTTCTACGCTATATCCTCATTATTTTTATTTTCTCTACTGTTTTTTCCTGCAAGAAACAGCGTGATTTAACAGTAAATAAAACTAATACAAGTGCAACTACAGAACAACAACATATTACTGTTTCTAATGATGTACTAAGGGAAGAACTAGTGCTTGTAGAAAAAGATTCCTCACAATTTATTCTTAAAAATAAAGATTCTGTACTCGCATTTTACAAAATGAGAACAGGAAAAGCAGCTTGGCAATCTATAAAAAACAGAAACGCTCTTTATTCAGCAATTATAACTGCTGACAAACACGGCTTAAATCCTGTAGATTATAACTTGAATAAAATTAAAAGTATAATTACTTCAGATCCATTCAGTACTAAAAACAACGCTGCTATTGATGTATTATTTACTGATACCTATTTGACGTATTCTTATCATTTAGCAAATGGAAAAATAGCTCCTATAAAATTATATGATGATTGGAAATTAAACACTAATACATTCCAATTTAATTCAATTTTAAATACATCGTTAAACCACTATACGCTAACAAAGTCATTTCAAAGATTCACTCCTCAACATAAAATTTATAAACAATTATTGAAACAACTACCACTCTCTAAAGCATTAGTTAATAGCGATTCCTTGAGAACAATTACAAAACATGGTTCAAAGATAAGGCCTAATAAAAGTGATCCGAGAATTATCAATATCAGAAAACGATTAAATGAGTTAGGCTTTCTACAAGACTCTTTAGTAACACAAATAGAAGTGTTAGATACATTATTGCAAGAAAGCGTTCGTAAGTTCCAAACGTCAAAAAAATTAAAGACAGATGCTATAATTGGGACTGGAACTATCGATGCTCTAAACGAAAGTTATCAAGACAAATACAATAGCGTTTTAGCAAATTTAGAACGATGGAGATGGTTCCCAAGAAACCTAGGAGAAAACTATATTCTAGTTAACATTACCGACTACAAATTAAAACATGTTAATAAAAAAGACACTGCTCAATACACGGTTATAGTTGGAAAAAAATCACGTAAAACACCTGTATTCAGTTCAACAATAAGCTACTTGGACTTTAATCCTAAATGGTTTATTCCACCTACTATAAAAAAGGAAGATATCATCCCCGCAGCTACCAAAGATATTGACTATTTACGACGTAAAAATATTTCGGTCTTTGATAAAGGAAAAAAGATGGTATTAGATTCTATTAACTGGGATTCAAGCGCTCCTTTATCCTATAGCTACATACAAAGTTCTGGAAATAGTAACGCTTTAGGCTTAGTCAAGATTATTTTCCCGAATAAATTTTCAGTATACTTACATGACACTCCTAGTAAATCCTTATTTAAAAAGAACTATAGAGCACGTAGTTCAGGATGTGTTAGAGTACAAAACGTATTTACATTAGCCGGAGAAATCTTAAACTGGTCTGATAAAAAAATAAACGCGCTTGTTGATAGTCATCAAACTAAACGAATCCATATGGACAAACAAATTGATGTACATTTTTTATACTGGTCAGTTGTTTTTGACAAACAATCGCAACCTATATTTTTAAACGACGTATATAAATTTGATAAGGAATTAGCTGAGATATTAACTAATTAATTTTGATTTTGTTTTATAGCTTTTACTTGGGTGATAAATAAATAAACAAGATTTATTTTTAATCCTTTTAATTATTGCAGTATTAATTGCTGTTGGAACAGCAGGACATCCTAAACTACGTCCTAGTCTTCCATTGCGTTTTACGAAATCAGCATTAGCATATTTTGCCCCATGAAAAACAACATAGCGCTTTCTAGCATTATTATTAAGCCCTTTTTCTTGTCCATCTAAAAACAATGATAATCCATTTTTCCCATAATATGTATTATCCGTTATATAAAACCCTAAGGAACTTTGATTAGAATTATTTGTGTTCGAAAATTTTGTAGCAAACTCACCGCCAGTATTTTTTCCATGAGCAACTACTGTATTAAACAACACCTTAAATTTTGTCATATCTAATACCCATAATCTTTTAACTGTAGAAGAAAGGCTAAAATCTATAATTGTTAAGGTTTCGTTCTTTATTTTCCCTTGAGCTTTTAATTTGGTATATCCTTTTATAGCATTAGAAAAACTTTCTAACTGAGGCATTGATGCATTCTGATTCAGAAAGATTTTATACAAAGTTAAAATCTCAACATCTTCGTCAACAGTAAGAATAATCTTATCCGGTGTTACTTCATTAGAATAAGGAGCACTAAACGAAGATAAAAGAATAAAAATAAGCGATAAAGGCAAAAAAAGTAATTTCATAGTTTAAGTAGGTTTGGCTGGGGGCGTCTTTTTTCAAAGAATTCAAATATATCATTTTATTAACAATAACAAAGAAATATTATGTAAAACATACATTTTATGTTGCATAACAATCATTTGCCATAATGATATGCTTAAATAACTAATATTTATCAATTATATTGTATTAACAAGAGCTCTTATCTTGAAAACAAACAGAAATCATACAGCAAACACTTTCTTAACTTCAAAAACTGCAAGATTTATTATATTTGTTTACAATACTGTTTTTTATCTTCTTTACACAATAAGAGCAGAGCGCATATAATAGCATTTGTTTGTATCTTTGCACTCAAATTATTTATGTCTCTATCATTTTACAAACTAGTAATAAGTTAACATAACATTTTTAGAGAAATATTAAAAATTAACTCCACTATGGAATTAACAATAAAATATGAATAAAAAAACAATTCTTTTAATACTGGATGGTTGGGGAATCCCTGAAGATAAAAATGCTTCTGCAATTCACCATGCCAATACTCCTTTCATTGACAGCTTATATAAAAACTACCCTAATGCCACTCTTCTAACACATGGAATGAATGTTGGTTTACCAGATGGACAAATGGGAAATAGTGAAGTTGGACACATGAACTTGGGTGCAGGAAGAATTGTATACCAAGATCTAGTAAAAATAAATCTTGCCATAGCAAACAATTCTTTAAAAGATGAACCTGTATTAATCGATGCTTTTTCACACGCGAAAAAACATCATAAAAATATTCATTTCTTAGGGTTGGTTTCTGACGGAGGTGTTCACGCACACATAAATCATATTAAAGGCTTGGTGGATGCTGCCGAGAGTTTTGGAATAACAAACTCTTACATACATGCATTTACTGACGGTAGAGATGTTGACCCAAAATCAGGGATTAATCATATCACAGATTTACAAAATCATTTAAAAAATAAAAAAACAAAACTGGCTTCTGTTATTGGTAGGTATTACGCCATGGACAGAGATAACCGCTGGGAAAGGATCGCCGAGGCATACAACCTACTAGTTAACAACAAAGGAACTCATTCTGAAAATTGTATTGATGCCATTCAACAAAGTTATAATGAAAAAATTACTGATGAATTTATCAAACCAATTGTAGTTACTGAAAATGGGGCTCCAATCACTGCTATAAAAAAGGATGATGTTGTTATTTTCTTTAATTTTAGGACTGATAGAGGTCGTGAATTAACAAACGCGTTAACTCAAAATGATTTTCCTGAATTTGGCATGCAGAAAATGCCTCTACATTTTACAACCTTAACAAATTACGATGAATCATTTGAAGGTATTAATGTTATTTTTAACAAAAACAACATTAAAGATACTTTAGGAGAAATAATTTCTAACTCTGGAAAACCACAAATACGAATTGCTGAAACTGAAAAATATCCTCATGTTACTTTTTTCTTTAATGGAGGAAGAGAAGATCCTTTTAGAAATGAAAAAAGAATCCTTTGTCCCTCCCCAAAAGTTGCCACTTACGATTTACAACCAGCAATGAGTTCACATGAAATCGTAAAAGCTATTGTTCCTGAAATAGAACAAGAAAATGCCGATTTCATTTGTTTAAACTTTGCTAATCCAGACATGGTAGGACATACAGGAAGCATGGAGGCCGCAGTAAAATCATGTGAAGCTACAGATATTTGTACTAAACAGATCGTAGAAGCAGCATTAAAGCACAGCTACACTACTATAGTAATTGCTGATCATGGAAATTGTGAAAAAATGTTCAATGAGGATGGAAGTCCACATACCGCACATACTACCAACCCTGTCCCAATTATAGTTATTGACAATGAAATTAAAAAAGTTAAGGATGGTATTTTAGGTAATATTGCTCCAACAATATTAAGCCTACTAGGAATAAAAAAACCCGAAAGCATGACTCAAAACTCACTTATTTAAATTATACAAACAATATTTTACGTACTTTTACGCCTAATTAAAATCAAATGATTTCTAAAGACAAACTCCTTATCGCTGTAGATTTTGACGGAACAATAGTTGAAGACGCCTATCCTAATATAGGCAAACCACAACTATTTGCTTTTGAAACAATGAAACGGCTACAAAGTGACGGGCATCGTCTAATTTTATGGACCTATAGATGCGGGAAAAAACTTGATGAAGCAGTTGCTTTTTGCAAAGAAAACGGAGTAGAATTTTACGCTGTTAATAGTAGCTTTCCTAATGAAGAATTCACAGGAAAAGAGAGTAGGAAAATTGGAGCTGATTTGTTTATTGACGATAGAAATATTGGTGGTTTTATTGGTTGGGGGAAAATCTATCAACTATTAACAAAAGAAGAAACTCCAAACCTAAAAGCTAAAAGAAAAAATATATTTTCATTTTTTAAAATCACAAATGATTAAATTAAAAACGAAAGAAGAAATAGAAATCATGCGTGAAAGCGCCCTTGTGGTTTCTAAAACACTGGGAATTATAGCTTCAGAAATCAAACCTGGCGTTACTTCATTGCACCTAGATAAAATAGCAGAAGAACATATTAGGGACCTTGGTGCCATTCCTGGATTTTTAGGATTGTATGATTTCCCTAACACACTTTGTATTTCTCCTAACGCACAAATAGTGCACGGGATACCAAACAACAAACCTTTAGAAGAAGGAGATATTTTATCTGTTGACTGTGGAGCAATAATGAATGGCTATTATGGTGATCATGCTTATACATTCGAAGTCGGAGAAATTGATCCTAAAACTAAAAAACTATTAGAGGTTACTAAGGAAAGCTTATATATCGGTATTCGAGAGTTTAAAGAAAATAATCGTGTCGGTGATGTTGGTTTTGCAATACAAAAATATTGTGAAGATCATGGTTATGGAATTGTGAGAGAGTTAGTTGGACATGGCTTAGGAACAACCATGCATGAAGACCCTCAAATGCCTAACTATGGAAAACGTGGTAGAGGCAAAAAGTTTAAGGAAGGATTAGTAGTTGCTATTGAACCAATGGTTAACATGGGAACTCATAAAATTCAACAATTACGTGATGGATGGACAATTTTAACCCGTGACAGAAAACCTTCTGCACATTTCGAACATGACGTAGCTATAGTTGATGGAAAACCACAACTACTTTCCACTTTTGATTATATATATGAAGCTTTAGGAATTATTAGTAACGAAGAAGACGAGTTCAGGAAGAAATAAATCTTAATGAAAAAGTTTTTCAAAATTATACTGAACACCATTCCAAGGCCTATATTAATTAGGTTAAGTTATTTAGTTCGTCCGATTTTAGCTTTTTTCTTAAAGGGTAATACTTTTACTGACCCTATAGACGGAAAAAGTTTTAAAACTTTTTTACCGTATGGCTATGGAAATCAACGTAACAATGTACTATCCCCTTCTACACTCTCACTTGAGCGACATAGACTATTATGGTTGTATTTAAAAAATGAAACAGATTTCTTCACCAATTCAGAACAAAAAAAAGTATTGCATTTCGCCCCAGAACAGTGTTTCTACAAACGTTTTAAAACACAGCAAAATATAACATACACAACGACTGACTTATTATCTCCATTAGCTGATATAAAAGCTGACATTTGCAATTTACCATTTGAAGATAATAGTTACGATATCATTTTTTGTAATCATGTTTTAGAACATATTCCTGATGATACTAAAGCTATGCAAGAATTGTATAGAGTTTTAAAACCTCATGGAATGGCAGTACTTCAAATTCCACAAGAATTATCGCGTGAAACTACTTTTGAAGACAACTCAATAACCGACAAAAAGGAACGAGCAAAAATATTTGGACAGTATGATCATGTACGTGTATACGGGCGTGACTATTTTAATAAATTAAGGAGTATTGGTTTTAACGTAAAAGAAATTGACTACACTGCAATGCTTTCTGAAAAAGAAAATAATAGTTATTGTTTAGCTGAGGGGGAAATACTACCTATTTGCTTTAAAGAATCCTAACACACCATATTAAAAATAGGCTTTTAATGATATTTCAATAAAAAATCATAACCAGATAAACAAAAGTAACTTCACTACATTTTACATCTACTTAACAACAATCTATCTTGGTTGAAGAATTTAAATATCCTCTATATTTATAATACCAATTAAATTTCAAGATGCTCATAAGAAAAATGAATTATTTTTGATTTAGATGAGTTTAAAAATAAAAGCACAGCCTAGTTACGGTTATATTTTTAAGCGATGTCTAAATAAATTACAAGCCCTTCTCTATAAAAACTCAGAACAAGATAAGAAACAAGCCTCTAGGTATTAAAACACATAGAACCTTGTTTTTTTTCTAATTTAAAAATTTAATCATGGAAAAGCATTTAATGCAAGTGTTTTTAACTGCTTGTCTTCTTCATAAATAAAATATACTTTTAATTCAGGGTGAGACTCTAACAATTCGCTCACTTTTTCAATCCCCATAGCTTTAAAAGCAGTTGCATAAGCATCGGCTATAGCACATGTTGGCGCAATTACTGATACACTTAATATATTTGTCTTACTCGGATACCCCGTTTTAGTATCAATTATATGCGCATACCTAACACCACTATCATCTATTTTAAATTTACGATATATCCCTGACGTTGCCATTGCGCAATTATTTAACGCTATTACTTTTTTATGACTTTGGGTACCATCAAAATTAGGTTCTTCAATACCTATTCTCCATACCTCTAAAGATTTTAAATTTTTACCTTTTGCAATAACCTCTCCACCTATATCAATTAAATAATTTTGATACCCTTTACTATCTAAAAACGCTGCTATTACATCTAGCCCATATCCTTTAGCAATTGCATTAAAGTCGATATATGCATTTTTAGGGTTACTTATTTTTCTTTTATTTAAAAATAAATTATGAAACCCTACTGACTGCATTAAACTATCTATTTTCAGACTATCTAAGGCTTCTATTTTTCCTTCTGGGCCAAAATCCCATGCATTCACCAACACCCCTATTGTAGGGTCAAAAAAACCTTTAGTCGTTTCATAAATACTCTTTGAAACTGTAAATACTTTTTCAAAATGATGATCTACAATAACTGTAGAATCTCCTCTATTTATTTTTGAAATATCAGAAGTAGTAATATAAGTCGACATGGACTTATTAATTTCTACAAACAAGCTATCATATTGTTTTGAATAATCAACTACTTCTTCATCAAAAAACTGAATAGTATAATATGTTCCAAAAACTTCCCCAGAAACATTATTTCTCACAGGAGTAGTATCCTTTTTACAAGAAACTAAAATTAACAACGCAATTAGTAATATTTCTTTCATTGTAAAAACCTAATTCATATCCACATCGAGTAACTGTACTCCTGAATATTTAAGTAAATAAGGCTCATTTAAATAAACAGGACCGCCTTCTATATCTTTATTTCCCAATCCTACACCAGCATAAAGCACTTTAGCTTCCTTACTCCTTGCATGCTCCCTAAACGTCTCCATCCATACCACATCATATTCTTCTGGATCTTCTGGCAATAATACCGCTTTCACTATTACAAAATAGTACTGCGAATTTTCATCAATACAAACGTATTGTGGATTTCTTTTTAACTGACTATTAATAGCCACAAACTCATAACCTTGCTCCTCAAGATCTTTACCAACAATATTCATTGCTAAATTATGAAGCTCCTGTTTATTTAAAGGTTTAGACATTAAAATTTCTTTCGTTTTTTATTACGCAAATTATAACTTTTATCCCCTCTTGTTTTAGGTTTTTTATATTTCGCAGCTATTTCTCTCCTATAAGAACCACCTTCATTTACTTTGCTATTTTTTTCACTTTTTTGATGAAAAGCTGGTCCTGGAGCATCTTCATCTTTAGGCTTTGTATGTGGATTATTACGTTCAATGTGTTTTGGACGTTCCTCAGGAGTTAAACGTTCTGATATTTCTACTCCCTCAGGGAATTCTTTTTTCGGAATTTCATAATTCATTAATGCTTCAATAGCAACCTTATCTTCTTGTTCCTTTGGTGTTGAAAATAATATTGTTTTCCCTTCATGTTCTGCTCTACCTGTTCTACCAATACGGTGCATGTAATTTTCAGCAAAACTTGGCGTATCAAAGTTAATTACGTGAGAAATTTCATCTAAATCTAACCCTCGAGCCATTACATCTGTAGCTACTAATATTCTATTTTCACCTTCATCAAACTGGCGAATAGAACGAATTCTATAATTTTGTGTTTTATTGGAATGTATTACACATACATCTGATCCGAAAATTTCTTCTACAGCTTCAAACAACCTATCAGCACTCTTTTTATTAGACACAAATACCAACACCTTATTAAACGTTTGTACATCACTTATAATATGTGTTAATAAATTTACCTTAGTATAAAAGTTAGGTACATCATAACATTGCTGCTCAATATTGTCTAACGGTGTACCACTGACTGCTATTGATATTTTTTCAGGTGAACGAAAAAAATCAGTAATCAAGGTATCTACATCATCTGTCATCGTTGCAGAAAACATGATATTCTGTCTTTTAGAAGGCAATACATCAAATATATTCAATAATTGAAAACGAAATCCTAAATCAAGCATTACATCTACTTCATCAATCACCAATTTTTGCACAGATTTTAACTGTAGCGCCCTACTAATAGCTAAGTCATATAAGCGCCCTGGAGTAGCTACAATAATGTCTGTTCCTTGTGCAACAGCCATTTTTTGAGTGTTAATATTTGTACCTCCATACACTCCCAAAACCCTAACATTAATATACTCAGCAAGCTTCTCAATTTCCTCAACGACCTGCAATACTAGTTCCCGAGTAGGAACCAAGACTAATACTCTTGGATTCACCTGTTTAGAGAATTTTAAATCACGTAAAATAGGCATCATATAGGCAAAAGTTTTTCCTGTTCCTGTCTGTGCTATTCCCACAACATCTTTACCAGATCGAACCACATTAAACGCTTCTGCCTGTATTGGTGTTGGGTGTTCAAACCCTAAATCATCAATTGCATATTGCAACTGGTTGGATAAATTTAATTCTTTAAAGGTAATCATTCCTACTAATTTTGAGCAAAGGTACTGTTTCTATACCATAGATTCCTTGTCAAGGGTAAAAAACAAAAAAACCGACACAGTACTGTGTCGGTTTTTTTTTACTTAAAATTAAAATTATTGAATCACTAATCTTTTAGTAGCTCTTGTCTCACCATCATCCACATTCAATAGATATACTCCAGATGCTATTCCACTAACATCAATTTCTTTAGTAAATACATCAGCATTATTATTATAAAATTGAGCATATACTTTTCTTCCTCTAGCATCATACAATGAAACTTTCACATTTTTACTTGTATTCAAAGAAATCGTCACTAATCCACTTGATGGATTAGGAAACATTGTAAATGACTTAATTTCACTTTCAGAAACACTCAGTACTGGTGCAGAACAAATTTCCATACTATAATTTAAAAATTGACCACCATCAGCACTAGGATAACCATCAGTCACTGTTAATACCCAATTTCCTAATGTAGTTTCGCCATCAAAAGCAGATAGTGGTGCTTCAGGAATTATAGTTCCACCTACACAAGGCACAGTTGTACTGCATACTAACACAACTCCTTCATCATCATAAGTTGCTGCTATATCATCAGTACCATCATCACATTTACTATTAGCGAGTAACATTACCTCTGTACCTGTAGGTGATGTTAATTTTAATTCTATATCTCCTGCCCAAATATGCTGTACATTAACTGTAACATTTACATCTGTAATAACCTCGTTCAAAGCAATATTTTGAGTAGATGTAATAACATGAGCAGTTGTTCCAGTAGCTGGGATATTAATATTATTCTCTATAGAATTATATGTAATACAATTTGGTGTTGCCGTAGTAAAACTAAACGCTGTTGAATTTGTTCCAGTACCACATCTGTTTTTAGGAGCTACTCTCCAATAATAGGTAGTACTTATAGCTAAACCTGATAAATCGTATGAATTAACTGCTGTATTATATGTATTTAATCCTGTAGTAAATGCTGCATTGGTAGCTACTTGCACATCATAACTTTCTGCATTCACATCAGCTGACCAAGTTAATGAAACAACTGTACCAACACCTATAATTCCGTTTCCTGGTAAAATTAAAGACGGTGTAGAAAACGTACTACTATATACTGTAAAGTTAATGACTTCAGTTCTTGTTACAGAAGCAGATGTAGCAGTTATTGTTACTGGATATACTCCTGGAGTAACCGCTGCAGTATTCCCTAATGTCATTGTTACTAATTGTGTAGCGTTGATGTTATTTACTGAAAAATTAACTGTTGATCCAGCAGGATTACCTGTAGCTGAAAAGACTGTATTATCGGCAAATCCAGAAAACACTTCATATGAGGTATTGACCACTGGACTCGCTCCTGTACAAATTATTTGATCTTTTTCAACCTCAGGAACAGTTATTGTAAAGGTAGGGTTTGTTGGTGCTATGATTGAAAAATTTGTATTTGAAATATCATAAAAAATATTATCTGCAGCCTCAACCATTATCCTTGCATTAGCTGTAATATTATTAGGTATAACGATTGTTTCCGACCCATCATTAGTTACATCAGAAAGAATTGTTATTGGATACGTATATCCACCATCTGTAGATAGTTTAATATTTACTTTTTGGCAATTAATAGTTGCATTAGTTGTTGCTCCTACATTCCAAGTTACCGTTTGCATACTTCCAACTTCCCAAGAGACAGCGGTGTTTGGAGCCGTAACAGTAAACGGAGCAACATCCTCCACATCAACCACCATTAATTCAGAATCAGTTTGTCCGATACCATTGGCAAAACCACTTGCATTATCTCTTACTACTAAAGCAAAATTCAATGTTCTTGCCACAGAAGGAGTCACCTCCCATGTTGGTGTTAAATTGTTAGCAACTACATTTCCAATACTAGGCATGTATCTATCTGGAGAAGCCGTTGGTAAAATAGAACGATATACAGGGCCATCTGTAGCTGTTGAAACTGGAGTTCCTGTCCCCATACCAGATGGTTTAGGATCATTTTGAGACCATCCAAAAGTATGTTCTATTGTTCCATCAGGGTCTGTAGAATCTCCCCTTAAAACAAAAGGAGTAGACTTAGGAATATAAAACTTTGCTCCTTCAGTTATAGCTACTGGTGGCTGATTTGCCAAAGCTGTTTCAACAGCACATGAACTACTTGTACCTGTCTGAATGTTTGTTGTTATATCACGAATTGTTACATAATTAAAATGCGCATCACTATTTGATTGCACATTAGATGCACATATACCGGCATAGCCCATAATTGAACTACCACTTCCGGGCTCTACCTCCGTGGTACCATTACCACTAACACATCCTGAACTAGATTGAGTATGGTATCCATCAAATTGATGTCCCATTTCATGAGCTACGTAATCAATATCGAACGGGTCTCCCGTTGGATCAGCTCTACCTGTCATTCCTCTACCTTTTGTAGCTCCTGTATATGGTGCGACACCATCAACACATACGCATCCTAAACAACCAGCATTTCCCCCTCCAGAGGTGTTAAAATTGTGCCCTATATCATATAACGACTCATCTAACAATGTTGTAGTAATTACTTCTTGCGTTTTTGTATTGTATTCACCTGACCATGGATCAGTAGCTCCATTATAATATATCAATTCATCATTACGAGCTATAAAAACTAATGTAATTGCTAAATCTCGTTCATAAATTTCATTTACTCTATTAATTGTAATCGCCATTTGAGCTTGAATATTCGCTTTTTTAACCGCATCTGACCCAACTCCGTCAAATATTGCTCCATACTCTCCAGTACATGTTTGTGCTAAACGATAAGTTCTTAATTTCTGATCATCAGCATCTACTTTATAAGTAGCTACATCATTTTCTAAAGATTTTAATCTTACTCCCTGATCTGTCAAACACTCAAAATTTAGCTCATCTACTCCTAAAGAGTTTTTGTCATATACCATATAGGTTTTTCTATCCTCTGTATACGGATCTACATACATCGAATTTCTTTTCCCAGAAAGTGTAATGGTATGTAATCCAAATTGTGTAATACTAAAACGCATTGTTGCCGTTGGGTCATCAATACCAACTCCCTTATAAGTTTTTATCATAGGGAATTTTTCAGCTAATCCAGCTTCCATTATTGGGGCTTGTGAGATCCTAAATCGCTCAAAGGTTCCTTCAGGGGTTGGAAACTCAGCTACAACATTTGATTTTCCAGCAAATTCTCCTCTCAAAGGAGCTCCTTGAATTGATAGTTTAAACTGCTCTAAATCCAATTCAAATACTTCAAAATGTTTTGGATGAGATGCACGATGCACCTTAATTTCTTTATCTAATTTTCCTTTAGAAGTCTTTTTCCAATACGAATTTCTATTTTGAGAAAATAAAAATATTGTGCAAAAGGTCATTAACAGAAATAATATCTGCTTTTTGGGGTAAGTTTTTTTCATAACGGTTTTTTTTGGTTCTTCAATATACAGATTTATTGATAACTAACAAAAAACCGATACATTACTGTATCGGTTTAAAACATTCTTTTAATAAGAAGTTATTTACTCTGTATATTATTGAATCACTATTTTTTTAACTGCTCTTTTAGAGCCACTTTGTACATCTAACATATAAACACCAGCTGCAATAGCGCTAAAATCTAATGTAGTAGTAAACATATCTGAGTTATTTGTATGCAATTCAGCATATACTCTTCTTCCTCTAATGTCAAATAATTTTACATCTACATTTTTATTCGTACTTAAAGAAAGTACTAACTCACCATCAGATGGAACTGGAGAAACATTAAATACGCTAAATTGATTTTCAGTAACTCCTAAAATCGACTCTAACTTACCAAAATAATAGGTTCCATTAATACCCGTGGTAAAAGTCCCTTCTAAAGTAACATGTGTTCCAAAAGCTCCAACAGTGGTCGTTACATATTCTGGTGTACCACCATCTTTAATAATCACTAACGTACTTCTATTATTTCCTGTTGCTGTTTCCCACGCTGCTATTTCTGTTTCAGTAAAGTAAAACTTCAATGTAGCATTACCTCCAGCTTGAACAGAAGCTGGGGTAACTGTAAATGTTTTATCCATTACAAAATTAGCAACACCAGCTACTTGATACATTTGCGCTCCACCTGAAGCTCTAGAAACTGATGTACTAACACACCCATAATTAACACCATTGTTGTTTGCTATATCTGCCATTATATTTCCATCAGCAGCGTTAGTTGCATAAACTGTCCCTGCTAAAGATAAATTATCACTATCAGGAGTTCCTGTATTTACTGCTGTTTGAACAAAAGTATTAACTACAGCATCTAAATTAATGGTATCGAATACCAACAAACCATTTACTCCAGTGGTATTATGATGTCTAAAAACTAATTGACCAGTCTGACCTGCATATGCTGACATGTCATGATTTCTTACTTCAGTACCTTGTCCAGGTACAGTCCTATCATTCTCTAGTGTAAATTCTCTTAAATCTGCATAAGTTGCAGGAGAAGTGTTTGTAGTAAAATATACTGAATAATGCTCAGAATTAGAAGCAACCCCAGAGTAAGAACCTACTACATAAGAAACAGAAGCAGTTGCTCCTGTAGGTATTGTAAATATATCAGAAACCATATAATTATCTGGAGTATAAGCCCCTCCAGTTCCTAAAAGAGTACCGTTTGATTCTGAAACAGCCTGAGCCCCAACAATACCAGCCCAACCATCTAATCCTACATCTTGAAGATACCAAGCATTAGTATCACCATCTGAATCATAAATAGACCAAGCAGCAGTATCTTCAAAATCTTCATCATAAACATCAATAGTGTTTACAGCTATTGGTGCTAAGTCATCATTAATAATATTTAAAGTATAAGTATCTCTACTAGTATTTGCAACTGCATCTCCTCCACTAGGGTTTACTGTAAAATCAACAACTACAGTTTTATCAACGTTAACAAAATCATTGTTATATACTCTTAATACTAAATCTTGATTTGCATTTGATCCTGCAGAGAATGTTACCGAAGCAGTTTGCAAATCAAAATCTGTTCCTTGAACAGCAGTAGACGATCCATTTATTGAAAAAGTTACAATTGCATCCTGAGAAGCCCCCATGTCAATTTCCAACGGTATAGTCATATCAACAAAAGCATTACAACCTGTAGGTTCTGTAACCGACATTTCCGAAGATTCACAAGCTGAACCTGTATATTGTATAGAAGGTATTGGGTTACATACATTAGAGCTTAATAAACCAACTCTTCTGTCAGCATTTAAAAGTGTTGCAATTAACCTATCCTTTTGATCTTGTGTGAACATATCCATACATGAATCATCAGAATAATCCATATAATTTTCAGATTGATCATTCCCTAAACCATCAGCTGGGCAACTATCAGTAGTTACACAACCAAAATTTGCTCCAGTAGCATCTGGTGTATCAGCACAAAAATCATCATTAGTACATGCTCCAGTATCTCCCCAAATGTGACGTAAACCTAACATATGACCTAATTCATGAGTCATTGTTCTTCCTTTATCATATGAAGTTCCAGCATAAGAACCAGAAGGATAAATAGTTCTAGATCCAAAAGTTGAGTATGCTGAAATTACACCATCTGAACTTGCTTCAGCAGAATCACATCCTGTAGAAGGCATACCATTCAAACCAGATCCTGTTGGAAACTGTGCGTACCCTAAAGTAGAAGACATTCCTCCTCCAAACCTACAGGTCCATAAATTTAAATATTTTGTAGGATCCCAAATTGTAGCTGGTTTTAAATTAGCATCTATATCTGCCATACTATCCCAAGTAGCTTGTCCTAAATTATCATGGGTAATTCCATTAGTAGGATTCCCGTTTGGATCTACTTGAGCAAAACAAAAACGAATATCTGTATCCACACCTGATCCATCACCTGGTGTACCAGTAAGTTTACCAAAATCTTCATTAAATACTTGTATCTGCGACTGTACTTGTGCATCTGTTATATTTTCTCCTGTTCCTAGTGCGTCTCCATTATGAACAACATGGACTACTACTGGAATTGTATAAACAGCTGGCATTTTACCTGCTAATCTATCTGCTTTAATTTGTGCTACTTTAGGAGCTATCCATCGTTCAAATTGATCCTTAGTCATTCTAGAAGGATTTCTTCGACTCAATTCTTTATTATATTCAACGGTAGCACATCTAATTTCTCCAGATGGAGCTCTCAATGTTGAGGAGTTAGGATAAGTAAACTCTTCAAAATTTTCGTTTTTTTGAATTTGTATTTTTTTTTGTTGAGCATATCCTGAAAAACAGGCTCCAATTAGCATGATTGAGAAAACACCTTTAAAAGTAATTTTTTTCATATTATATAGGTTTATTTTAATTAGTTAACGGAACAATATAATAACTAAAGTCAATACATGTCCCTATTACCATGCCTTTTAGATGAAATACAAAAAAAATAGATAAAATGTATTAAACTCAATATCAAACGCTGAAAAACTCCATAACAAAACAAAAAAGCCGACACACTGCTGTATCGACTTTTAAATTGCTTCGCTTTCACTCACAATAATATTTTCATATTTAACATCCTATCCTCCGAAATCATCGAAACGGATGTTCTCATCATCAAGACCAAAATCTTCACCCATTTTCTGAACAGCTTGGTTCATTAATGGTGGTCCACAGAAATATAATTCTAAATCTTCTGGAGATTCATGCTTAGATAAATATTGATCTATTACTACTTGATGAATGAATCCGGTAAAACCATCACCATTTTCATCATCAACACTATTTTTAATAGTCCAGTTATCAGCTTCTGTTGGGTCAGATAATGCAATAAAAAATTTGAAATTTGGGAAATCTTTTTCTAAATCTCTAAAATAATGAATGTAAAACAGTTCAGCTTTAGAACGTCCACCATACCAATACGTTACTTTACGACCCGTCTTTAATGTTCTAAATAATTCATATAAATGAGAACGCATTGGCGCCATACCAGCTCCACCACCTACATACAACATTTCTGCATCAGAATCATTAATAAAGAATTCACCATAAGGTCCAGAAATCACACATTTATCACCTACTTTCAGGTTAAAAATATAAGATGATGCTACACCAGGGTTTACATCCATCCATCCACCTTTCTCACGGTCAAAAGGAGGTGTCGCCACACGTACATTAAGCATAATTTTTCTACCTTCAGCAGGGTAGGAAGCCATAGAGTAAGCACGCTCCACCAATTCATTATTTTTCATAACTAATGGCCATAAACCAAACTTCTCCCAATCAGCTTTAAACTTATCTGGTTCCCCAGGATGATCTTGAGGATGTGCAGAAACATCCATGTCTGAGAACTTTACTTCACATTCAGGTATTTCAATTTGAATATATCCACCAGCTTTATACCCCATATCCTCAGGGATTTCTACTACGAATTCTTTAATAAAAGTTGCTACATTATAGTTTGAAACTACAGTTGCCTCCCATTTCTTAATTCCAAATACTTCTTCTGGAATAGAAATATTCATGTCTTGCTTTACTTTTACTTGACAAGACAAACGTGCTCCATGCTTTAATTCCTTACGAGTGAAGTGAGGTACTTCTGTAGGTAATGCTTCACCACCACCCTCGTGTACGTGACATTCACATTGGATACAAGTTCCACCACCACCACAAGCTGATGGTAAAAATATTTTCTGAGCTCCTAAGGTAGATAGTAATGTTCCACCTGAAGGGACTTCGATTTCTTTTTCTCCGTTAATAGTAATTTTAACATTTCCTGATGGTAATAATTTATCTTTTGCAAAGATTAATATTAAAACCAACGACAATACCAAAATAAACAATGCTACTACTGTAATAGCTATTGCTCCTCCTGTTGATGCTAAATATATCATAATTAGTTTACAGATTTTGTGTTTATATTAACCACAAGTGCTTCAGTTTTTTCAACCTTTACTACAGCAGTTTTCTTTTCTTCTTTTTTAGCTTTACCGTCTCCACCAGTTAACATCCCTCCAAAACTATTAAAACCAATAGCCATTAGTCCTGTAATGATAAAAGTAATCCCTAAACCTCTTAAAGCTGGTGGCACATTTGAGTAACGAATTTTTTCACGAATAGCTGCAATTGCTAAAATTGCTAAGAACCAACCTATTCCTGATCCTATACCATAAGTAGTTGCTAAACCAATAGTAGCAAATTCTTTTTGTTGCATAAATAATGATCCTCCTAATATAGCACAGTTTACTGCGATAAGCGGTAAGAAAATACCTAAAGAGTTGTATAATGATGGTGAAAATTTCTCTACAATAATCTCTACCAATTGCACCATTGTAGCAATAGTTGCAATGAATAAGATAAATGTTAAGAAACTCAAATCATAATCAGCGTATTCCGCTCCTAACCAAACCAAAGCTCCATCACGTAATAGATACTGATCTAACAACCAGTTTAAAGGCATTGTAATTGCCAATACGAAAATAACCGCTGCCCCAAGACCTACTGCTGTAGATACTTTTTTAGAAACCGCCAAGTAAGAACACATTCCTAAGAAATATGCAAATACCATATTCTCTACAAATATCGATTTTAAAAATAATTCTAAATATTCCATTTTTTATAAGTTTTAGTTTCTGTATTCACTTCGACAAGCTCAGTTTGACACAGAAATTACTAAATCGTTTAGTGGTCTTCTACTAAAGCTGGATTTTTACTACGTTGTACCCAAATAATAATCCCTACAACTATTAACGCCATTGGCGATAATACCATAAAACCATTATTTTCATATCCTAAAGCATATAAACCAGTTTTTTCTATTGGGTCTCCGAATACTTGAAAACCTAATAAAGTACCTGCTCCTAATAACTCTCTAAAGAAAGCTACTATGACTAACAACACTCCATAACCAGCAGCATTACCAATACCATCTAAAAATGAAGGCCAAGGCTTATTTGCTAAAGCAAAAGCTTCAAAACGCCCCATAATAATACAATTGGTAATAATTAAACCAATAAATGCACCTAAATCTTTACTTAACTGATACTGATATGCTTTTAATACCTGATCTACAATAATTACCAAAGTAGCTACAACTATTAACTGAACAATAATTCTAATTTTTGAAGGAATGATATTTCTCATCAAAGAAATAATTACGTTTCCTAAACCTAGTACAAAAATTACCGACACTGCCATAATTATAGATGGCTTTATTTGTGCTGTAATTGCTAAAGCTGAACAAATCCCCAATACCTGAATAGTAACCGGGTTGTTATCTGATAATGGATCTAAAATTAATCCCTTGTGTTTTTTTGACAATCCCATAATATTAGTTCTTTAAAGTTTTAAAATATGGTACATATAAAGCCAATCCTTTATTGATCATTGCAGAAATTCCATCTCCAGTAATTGTAGCTCCCGCCATAGCATCTACTGCATTATCAGTTTTTCTTTCATTTTTAGGGTCTAAATTACCTTTCTTTACTGCAATACCTTTAAATATACCATTAGCATCAAGCACATGCTCACCTGCGAAATCATCTCTAAAGAAAGACTCCTTAATGTTTGCTCCTAAACCAGGAGTTTCACCTGCGTGATCAAAAAAAGCTCCTTGAACAACCATATTTTTATCTAAGGCCATGTATGCCCATACTGGCCCCCAAAGCCCATTTCCTCTAATAGGAACTACATAAAAAGTTTCTCCATCTTTCTTCCCTACAAATAATGGTAATTGTTGTTCGTAAGAAGCATTAGCTTTTACTTTATCTTGCTCTTTTTTTACTTCAATTTTAAAAGCTTCCTCAGATTTTGTAGCTGTAGCTCCTTTAACGATGTACTGTTCAGCGCCTACATACTGCTTAAATAATTCTTCTGATTTATCTTTATCGGCAAATTCATTCTTATCTTCTGAACTTGTTACTCCCATTGCAAACATGATGTTTTGCATTTTTTCTATCTTCTTATTAGCTTTAATATTCGGACTTAACACCGAAGAAATACCTGCTAATAAAGACCCTACCACTATTACCATCACAATTGAAAAGATAATAGTATACGAATTTTTACTTGTATCTATAGCCATCACTTATGTTGTTTTTACACGTTTTAATCGCTTCTTCACATTCCCTTGAACCACGTAATGGTCAATTGTTGGAGCGAAAACATTCATTAATAAAATAGCTAACATTACTCCTTCTGGGAAGGCTGGATTAAATACACGAATCATCACTGATAAAAAACCAATTAAGAAACCATAAATCCATTTTCCTTTATTTGTTTGTGCTGCTGACACAGGATCCGTAGCCATAAACACAATACCAAATGCTAAACCTCCAACCAATAAATGTTGCCAGTAAGGCAAATTCATTAAAGCAAAGAATTTTGTTCCTTCCATAGAAGGCGCAACTTGGTTAAATATCAACCCCATTATCAAAGAACCAACTACGGCTGACAACATAATTCTCCAAGAGCCAATTTTAGTGAAGATTAAGAATAATCCTGCTAATAAAATTAACAATGTAGATGTTTCACCAACAGACCCAGGAATAAACCCTAAGAATTGATCAATTACTGAGTAACTATGTTCTTTTGCTTGCGCTAAAGACCCTAAAATTGTTTCTCCTGAAAAAGCATCAGGTGTTCCGGTAGCTGCTGTAGCACCTTCTACCCACACTTTATCTCCAGTCATCCAAGTTGGGTATGCAAAGAATAAAAATGCTCTTACAGTTAATGCAGGGTTTAAGATGTTCATCCCTGTTCCTCCAAAAACTTCTTTACCAATAACAACTCCAAATACAACTGCCACTCCTAACATCCATAATGGAATATCAACAGGTACTATTAGCGGAATTAACATCCCAGACACTAAGTACCCTTCTTCTACTTCATGTCCTTTAATGATAGCAAAAATGAATTCTACTCCAAGACCAACGATATAAGAAACTAATACTAGTGGTAAAATTTTACCTGCACCCAACAAGAAGTTATCCATCGTCCAGAATTCAGGACTTAAAAAACCTGCAGAAACTGCTTGAATTTCTCCAGCAGCTAAATAATGTTGATAACCAGCATTAAACATACCGAATATTAAACATGGTACTAAAGCCATGATTACTGTATTCATTGTACGTTTTAAATCGTCCGCTACACGAATATGACTTCCAGAATGAGTAACCTCATTTGGCAAATACACAAAAGTATGTAACGCATTAAAAGCAGGGGCCATCTTGGTCCCTCTATACTTTTCTTTTAAATTATGTAAATTACTTTTCAAGCTCATGGCGTTATCCTATTTCTTTATACATTAAGTCTAACCCTTCTCTAATAATCTCTTGATGTGGTTGTTTAGACACACAAATAAATTCTGTCAACGCAAAATCCTCTGGTGCAACTTCATACATCCCTAAGGCTTCCATTTCATCTAAATCTTTAACCATACAGGCTTTTAACAACTGCATTGGGTACATATCTAACGGAAATACTTCTTCAAAAGAACCAGTAACAACAAATGCTCTATGCTCTCCATTAGTATTTGTATTTAAATCAAACTTTTTATTGGGCATCATCCAAGAAAAAGTTAACGCTCTTGAAGTAGATACTTTATTAAATACTGGCTTATTCCAACCAAATAAATCATAATCATCTCCTTCAGGGATTACAGTAACAGTATTATTATAATATCCTAAATAACCATCAGGATTTACTTTAGTTCCGGTTAGCACATCTCCACTAATCACACGAATATTTTCAGTATGCACTCCTGAAGCATATACAAATGTAGCTACTTCTGAGCCTATTTTAGTTCTGTAGTACTTTGGTTTTTTAACCGAAGACCCCACTAAAGCAATAGTACGTTCAGCATTAAACTTACCAGTTAACAACAACTCACCTATGATTACTAAATCTTGGGGTGTTACCGTCCAAACTACTTCTCCTTTATTAACAGGATCAATTTTATTAATCTGCGTCCCTACATTCCCAGATGGATGTGGACCAGACACTTTATGCAATGTAACACCATTTAGTCCTGACAGAGGAGAATTTGACTTCTTCCCTACAGAAACATGTACTACACCTTCCGTTAATTTACCTAAAGCAGTTACTGCTGCTTGCAACTCAGCTTCTTTTCCAGCCAATACATAATCGTAATCAGCGGCTAAAGGAGCACTTGCATAAGCAGAAACAAAAATGGCTTTTGGAGCAACTTCCGGATTTGCGATTATAGCATATGGACGCTGACTGATAAATGGCCAACAACCTGTAGCTAATAAATGATTTTTGATGGTTTCAGCATTTGCAGAATTAACATTTACACTAGCAACACTAGCATATTGTTGTTCTTTATCTGCACTGATTTTGATGGTTAGAATTCTTCTTCTATCTCCACGAACAATCTCTGAAATCTCACCACTAACTGGAGCAGAAAACTTCATAGCATTATTGGCTTTATTAAAGAACACAGCTTCACCAGCCTGTACTTTATCACCAACTTTTTTAAGCATTTTTGGGATTATTCCATGAAAATCTGAAAGTTGAATTGCGTAAACATTACTTGATATAGCTTGTACCGTGTCTTTTTCGGCCTCACCAACAAGTTTAATGTCAAACCCTTTTCGTATACGAATGTCTTTGGACATAATTGAGTAGATTTTTCTAAAAAATTTCGAACAAATTTACAATTTAATCTAGCAGCGTTAAAATTGTGTTAAGTCATTTTATTTATTTATATCTTTTCTAAATAACATAAAGCACTCTTAAATCAGTGATGGCAAGAAATTTGATTATATTTACACCCAAACATATTTTTATTAAATGCGACTCATCATACTTATAACATTCAACTTTTTCCTTCTTTTAGGATTCTCACAATCAACGACAGAAGTAACTCCGCCAAAAAACATAAAAACTATTATTTTACAAGAACTAACATCAGAACGACAAGTACCACTTATAGAACTTGGAAAAACATTAGTTTTTTCTTTTGATGATATTAACGGCGATGAAGCAGACTATTACTATAAAGTTTCACACAGAAACTTTGACTGGTCCATTTCTCCTTTAGCAAAAAGTGAATTTTTAAGAGGTATGGACGACCAACATATTCAAGATTACGACAACTCGTTTAATACTTTACAATTATACTCACATTACAAACTACAAATTCCAAATAGTGATGTAAGGATTATCAAGACAGGAAATTATTTTTTAGAGATTTATGACGACAATGAAGAATTGGTTTTTTCAAAAAAATTTATTGTATACAAAAACCAAGCAAGTGTCAAAACAGAAATAAAACGATCAAGAGATCTTAATTTTATCAATGAAAAACAAATAGTTCAATTCACCATTAAGCCCAAAAATGATTTTTTCATAAACCCAAAAAAATCAATAAAAACACTCATTTTCAAAAACAACAACATTAACAACTGTATTAAAAACCTAAAACCGCAATACACCATTGGAAACACATTAATGTACCGTTATGATAAAGAAGCAGCTTTTTGGGCGGGTAACGAATATTTTTATTATGACAATAAAAACATCAGAGGAGGAAGCATCAGTATCAAAAACTTCTACATAAACAAAGTATACCACAACAGCCTCTACACTAACACTTCAAGAAGATCTGAACCATACACTTACAACCCTGATATAAATGGTGGTTTTGTAGTGCGAAACCTTAACTCTGAAAACCATAACATCGAAGCTGATTATGTGAAGATACATTTTTCACTAGAGAACTACGAAAATATGGGAGACCGAAAGATTTATGTTATTGGAAACTTCAACAACTATAAATTAAATGAATCATCAGAATTAAAATTCAACACCAACAAAGGGATATACGAAAATACTTCACTCATCAAACAAGGCTTTGTAAATTACAAATTCATTACACACACTAACGACGAAATAGATCATTCCTTAATAGACGGAAATTTTTATCAAACTGAAAACGAATACACAGTTCTTGTTTATTATAAAAACATTGGCGACAGATATGACAAAGTAATAGGTATTGGCATCGCAAGCTCTACAAATATTAGTAACTAATATTTTTCACTAACTACTTTTAAAAAAACGTATATACTAAGTTAAAAAAAAATCTTATTTTTACACTACTAATACTTCATCAAATTATGGTTGAACAAATCACTAGAGGTATAAAAATCTCTGTAGAAACGAATTTTGAAGGCACATTTTATAAAAATTATAAAATGCATTTTGCTTTTGGATATATTGTTACTATTGAAAACCAAAGTTCTGAATCTGTTCAACTTACCTCAAGACACTGGGAGATATTCGACTCCTTAAACAATACAGAAATTATTGACGGAGAAGGCGTTATTGGAAAAAAACCTGTTTTAAAACCTGGTGAAAAACACAGCTATGGTTCAGGATGCTTATTAGCCTCACCATATGGATCTATGAAAGGATTCTATAACATGATTAGTTTTAACTCATCAAAGATATTTAAAGTAGTTATCCCTACTTTTAAACTAAGCGCTCCTTTTGCACTGAATTAAAATCTCTCAAGTACCCTAATTGCATAATTTTATTACCCTGCTCTACTGTGCAATAATAACAATTAGAATTATGGATTACTTTAAATTCTTTCTCTAAAGAAAAACCATTTTTAGCAACAAAAACTGCATCAATATCTATATTTCCATTGGGAGAAATTCGCCTAAACCTATACTCATCCTCATTTAACCACAGTTTATCATCCGTGAATTCATACCATGCTCCAGCAGCTATACCAGGCAACCATTGCGCCTTTCCATCCACCCCTTTTACCGGCTTTGGCACAAGTGTTCCGATTAAATCCACTTGATGCCCTGGCAAACGATCAAAAAAGTATTTTATATTCTCTTTAAACGGAGTAGATATAAATTCCGAAACCACACCACCTCTTACCTCATAAATCTGATTATTCGTATCAGCCAAAACCACATTCCCAACAGTACTTGGAGTGAATTTTTGAGAAGAAATCAATTTTTTTTTCACTCTTCCATTGGTTACAGAAGCAATCAATATTGTAGTTACAAAACGAGCACAATTACTTGCATTCTTTATAAATGCAGCATACCGAATTGCTCCTTGCCGCTGCATTTTTTGAATATGATTTTTTGCTTGCGTATAATCAATTTGATCACAAACCGAGGCTACCAATTTACCCTCACCATGAGTCAGTTTTGGATTTACTGCCAAAAACTCTAAAATCTCATTTAAATTCTGAATTCTATTATTTACAATAGTAGCCTTAAGAGGAAACCTTAACTCCCTATCATACTTTTCTCCACGAACCCTTCCATTAGGCGCATTAGTAATATACCTTCCGAAATCATGATACTCTAAATCACCTTTATTTTTATCAATCAAAACCAAAGCAGCATGACCTGCTCGCACATAATCTTTCTTTCCTATGCCAAAATATTTCAATAAAAAAGAATACCACTCGTCAGCAACCATGACAATTGTTTCCGGATAAGCTAACACCAACATAATCCCTGTATTATTTAACATTAGAAGCCAACATTGAGTTAAACATTAATTCAGCTGTTTTTCCATGTAATAAATCTTTATAAACTACTTTGGTATCGTCTTTAATTTTCTCAAACATTGTAATACTTACTGTTTTCAAACCACCTCTGTCTATTTTTAAATCCAACATAGGGTCCCCAACGCCATAATACTCATGAAAGTACAACATTTCTTCACTAGAAGATCCATTTTGACTTAAATATTCGTGAAACCATTGCTTTCTAAAATCTTTCATTTCAACACTATACAAGGTAGATGAGCTCCAAATTTTCGACACTAACGGCAGGTCAGTAACTTGAGTTTCCACTCCATCCCAAATCAATTCAATTAATTTGAGTTCAGCATTCCAATCCACTATCAACAATGTAAAAGGCTCTATTCCACTAAATTCATATTGGTCAATTTCAGTAAACACATCATCCACTTCCAGCAACTCTTTTACAACAATCCCTCTACTTTTTTTATAACTAGATTTCCTACTATGTTTTACAAAGGCACCATTTAGCAAGCAAAGCAACCTATTTTTCGAACTTGAACCAATCCAAGTCCCCCCAGCCAATTCATCCTTCGGAAAAACCAATGTAACTCCATTTTCTTCATACAATTTGGGAGGAATAGTCTTTCTACCAACAGCTTCATCTCTATTAGAAATTAACATAAAATCTTTACCTCCTTTATAAATAAAACTTACTGTACACATAATTACACCATTTTAACCATCAAACCTCACCTATAAAACCACCTATATATTAATGAGCATACATCAAAAAACCAACAAATAATATGATTTTATTTCTCCCATGCTCAACAATTAAAAATTATAGTCTACATATCATTCTGCAACTTACAAAATAATAATCCATTAACGAGCTTAACAAAAAAAAGCACCCTAAAATGAAACAGGAATAACTTTTTTTTAACAGACACCTCTTATACACATATATAAATCCCTAACACTTATCTCATATATGAAGAAACTATAATTAACTCAAAATATCCATTAATTAATTCTTGTAAATTTTTAGTATTTTTGTCGACTTAGAATTTATACAAATTTAGAACTTAAATATTATGGGAAAAGGTGTTTTTCAAATTCCAAAAGCAGTTAATGAACCAGTTAAGAGCTATGCTCCTGAAACTCCAGAGAGAGAAGCTGTAACAAAGCAATATGACGCATATTTTAACGGTAATATAGATGTACCATTATACATTGGTAGCAAGCAAGTAAAAACTGGTAATACCAGAAATATGACTTTGCCCCACGACCACCAAAAAGTAGTAGGAACATACCATTTAGCTGATAAAAAACATATTGACGATGCTATTTCAACTGCCTTAGAAGCTCGTGTACGATGGTCACAAATGCCATGGGAACAACGTGCTGCTATATTTTTACGCGCTGCTGATTTAATTGCTGGCCCTTATAGAGCTAAAATTAACGCCGCAACAATGATTGCACAATCAAAAAACGTTCACCAAGCTGAAATTGATGCTGCCTGTGAGTTAATTGACTTCTTACGCTTCAACGTTGAGTTTATGTCACAAATTTATGCAGACCAACCAAGTTCGTCTAAAGGCGTATGGAATAGAGTTGAATATAGACCATTAGAAGGTTTTATTTACGCTATTACCCCTTTTAACTTTACCGCTATTGCTGCAAATTTACCCGCAAGTGCCGCTTTAATGGGTAACGTTGTTGTTTGGAAACCTAGTGATCATCAAATATTTTCAGCAAAAGTAATTGTTGACATCTTTAAAGAAGCTGGTGTTCCTGATGGCGTAATCAATGTAGTTTACGGAGACCCAATTATGATTACTGATACCGTACTAGCTAGTCCGGATTTTTCAGGAATTCACTTTACAGGATCAACTTACGTATTCAAAGAAATTTGGAAGAAAATTGGAGAAAACATTCATAACTATAAAACGTACCCAAAAATAGTTGGAGAAACCGGAGGTAAAGATTTCATCATTGCTCACCCAAGCTCAAAAGCTAAACAAGTTGCTACTGCAATTTCTAGAGGAGCATTTGAATACCAAGGGCAAAAATGTTCTGCTGCTTCAAGAATTTACTTACCAAAGTCTATCGCCACAGATGTAATTGATTTCGTAAAAGCTGATGTTGCTTCATTTAAAATGGGTTCTCCTGCAGATTTAAGCAACTTCATTACTGCTGTAATTCACGAAGGATCATTTGACAAATTAGTTTCTTTTATTGAGCAAGCTAAAAAAGATGATGATGCTACAATAGTTGCGGGAGGTGGTTATGACAAATCCAAAGGATACTTCATTGAACCAACAGTAATCATAACAACAAACCCTAACTACACAACTATGGAAACTGAATTATTTGGACCTGTAGTTACTATATATATTTATGAGGATGCTGACTGGTCTAAAACGCTAGAATTAGTTGATTCGACTTCAGAATACGCTTTAACAGGAGCTGTTTTTTCTGAGTGTAGATATGCTCTTGAGGAAGCCTCTAAAGCATTACAAAATTGTGCTGGAAACTTCTACGTAAACGACAAGCCTTCTGGAGCTGTTGTTGGACAACAGCCATTTGGAGGAGCTAGAGCTTCTGGAACAAATGACAAAGCAGGTTCTGCTCAAAACTTATTACGTTGGGTTTCACCTCGTTTAATCAAGGAAACATTTGTAACTCCAGTAGACTACAGATACCCTTTCTTGGGAGAATAACTCAAGAATTATAATTCCTAAAAAAGGCTCAAACAAGATCGTTTGAGCCTTTTTTTTTAGGAGCCACCCACTAAAACCTACATTAAATAATATATTACACTAAATATTATTGCGCAACACAAGCACAAATAATTAAAACAATAATTACCGCTAAAAGAATTATAATACCCCCTAACCTCCTTTACGCCTTAAAAACAAAACACATAATGAGTTATTTACAAATACCAACTATAACCAGACACTCAAACAACTATCTTTCCAAATAGCTCCATCGGCCACTACAAAAGACAATAAAAACAAAAAAGCCACTTCTTATCGAAGTGGCTTTTTCATTATAATAGTTTGAAACTATTTTTATTAGTCAAAATCTTTATTTGAACCAACATGAGTTTCCTGTACATTATAAATATCATAATGAGGAGAATCTGTATGTGTAGTATTAAAGTAATCAACAAACGTTTTAGTATACGTATTTCTTACATATGCTATTACTTTAAGCTTACTAACATCACCGATGTTAGACGGAAGATCTAAACCAGTCATAGTTCTTGTATAAACACCACCAGTTCCAATATTACCTGCAGTAATAACATCACCTAACTGAGCTGTATAAACCTCTCTTAATACATCATGGTGCACATATTGATTACCAAGAGCAGAACCTCCTTGAGGATCATTAAGAGCTTTAAAATCATCCTCTACTAAGAAAATAATTAATTTAATTTCCTCATTAACAGCAGCATTGTATCCTACTTTTACTTCTAAATCTAACTTACCACCAACCAAGTTAGCATCAACAGCTAATCCTAAAGTTGCAGTTTCTGCTAATTCATTATTTACTTGAGACATTCCTGGGAAGTTCCATCTTGTATCAGGACCATTTACATAAACTGTTGGGAAACCTGTTACGTTATAATGACCAGAATAAAAAGATCCTTCAGATATAGCCATTGAATCACCATCATGAATTCCAACACCAAAAATATTAGTACCATTTACAGTATTTACCATAGCAGCTCCTGCTCCAGGGCATTGACCACACCATGTACCTGTAAAGTCTTCCAATACCACTTTTTTAGTAAAGTTTGCTGGCGCACCAGTTGCAACAAACGCTTCAGTATCACTAGCTGGAGTTGGTGCAACTACAGTTACAGCAACTGTATTAGAAGTTAAATTAGAAAAAGTAGCTATTACATCGAAAGTACCTGCTGCAGCAAAAACGTGAGGATTTGCAGTAATAGCAGTTCCACCAACAGTTATTGCAGCTAAAGAAGTAACATCATTACCTAAATCATCCATTACTTGAAATGTAGCACTTTGAGAAATCCAACAAGAAGCAACATCAGATGTTAATGTTATTGTAGTTGGCTCAGGAATTCCAGAAACCACTATAGTAATAGTACTTGAAAAATCACCATTTGTTACAACAATTACGTACGTACCTTCTGTAGTAAATACATAAGGATTAGCTGTCACAACTGTTCCATTAATAGTTATAGTTGACCCTGAAGTAACATCGTTACCTAAATTATCTGTCACTACAAATGTAGCAGACTCTCCTTCAAAAAGGGTTGTAACTCCATTTGAGGTATTTGTGTTTGCAGAAATTGTAATACCAGTTACTGCTGGCCCTCCTACATCTGGATCATCTGATCCACAAGACATTATTCCTAATGTAAGAAACAATGCGAAATACTTAAAAATTGTTTTTGTTTTCATAAATTTTTGGTATAAAATTTGGGTTAATAAATTAAAATCAGGTTGCTAATATATAAATTTTTTAACAAAAATGTAGTTTATCGTTGAAAATTTTATTTTACCTGGCTTTTTTTTGCTTAATTACATTTTATACAATATCATTGTATGAATTTAACCCTTTTAATTATAGTTATATTATGAAAAAGTTTAGTTTACTTATCGTATTTATGTTATCATGTATTACACTAAATGCACAAAACACATTACCAAGCGTAGTACTTAAAACTGTTGACGGCAAGACCATTAACACCTCCGAATTATCTAAAGAAGGCCCTATCGTGATTTCTTTATGGGCTACATGGTGCGTACCCTGTAAAAATGAATTAGATGCTATTAGTGATGTTTATGACGAGTGGGTTGACGAGACTGGCATAAAACTATATGCTGTTTCTGTTGATGACTCTAGAACCGTTAAAAGGGTAAAACCTTTAATAAATGGTAAAGGATGGGAGTATGAGGTATTACTTGATACTAACCACGATCTAAAAAGAGCTTTAGGTGTTTCTACTGTACCAGTCACATTAATTGTTAAAGACAATAAAATTGTTTATCGTCATTCAGGATATACACCAGGTGCTGAAGATGAACTATACGAAGAAATCGAAAAACACACGAAATAACAATTAAAATATCCTGCAAAAACAAGGAAACAACATAAATTTATGAAGAAAATAGCATTATGCATATTTGCAATTAGCTTTTCACTATTTGGTTTTTCTCAAGAAGAAAATGATTCCATTCAAAAAGAAAACAAAAGCTCATTTAGTAAATTCAAAGACAACCTAAGCGCTAGCTTTGAAAGCAATGGGCAATGGTACCTAAACGACAAAAAGACGGGGAAATTTGAAGAACAAGAACATGTTAGAGCAAACTCCTATTTAAGGCTTGATTATAGCTTCTTAAAGAATTTTACTGTTGGTATTCAAGCAGAAAGCTATGCTCCTGAACCACTACTTAACTATAGTAAGTTGTATGATAAACGTGTAGCAATAGCTCAATTTTACGCAAATTACAGGAGTGAAAAACTGGACTTAACTGCCGGTTATTTTTATGAACAATTTGGAAGTGGCTTAGTACTACGTTTATGGGAAGATAGAGCTCTTGGAACAAATAACGCTTTAAGAGGTGGTAAAATAAAATATTCTCCAACGGACTATATAGAATTCACAGGTTTATACGGAAAACAGCGTAAAGGTTTTTCTGTAACTGACTCCGATATATTTGGAGCTAATGTTGAATTCGATATTGCGGCAGCTTTTAAAATGGACAAAATTAACAGTTTAAGCATCGGAGGAAGTTACGTTGGTAAAAAAGAAGAATACATAGCAATCGAACCTTCAGAATCTGTAATTCCTGAGCTAGTAAACGCTTTTTCTGGACGTTTTGACCTTGCCCTAAACAAGTTTTATACTAACATGGAATACGTACACAAAAGTGGCGACGCAAGATTAAACAACTTTAATCCAAGTGTCACTTCTTTTGCTGAAAAGAAAAAATTTACAGGAAATGCAATTTTATGGACCGCAGGTTACTCTCAAAAAGGACTAGGTATCAACTACACTTTTAGGCGTATTGAAAACATGAGCTTCTTTTCAGAACGAAACGCAACACAAAGTGTAAAAAACCCTACTAATCAGCTTACAGTTAACTACCTTCCTGCATTAACTCAGCAACATGATTACACACTAACAAATATATACACTTACCAAGCACAACACAGACTATTCCAACAAACAAATGAAACCCCTATAATTCATGCAGGAGAAATAGGAAATCAAGTTGATGTATTTTACAAAATTAAAAAAGGATCATTATTAGGGGGGAAATACGGAACTAAACTTTCCGCTAATTTATCTTATTGGGCTAGTTTACAAACTAAAGCAACGGACCCTGATGGAATTCCTTTCTTTCCTTCAGACAACTTAACTTACGAATCTGAATTTTTAAACTTTAAGAACAAATTATTTACTGATTTCAATTTTGAAGTTCGCAAAAAATGGACCCCTAAATTAAGTTCTATTTTTACATACATTAACATGTACTACAACAAGAGTATTATAGAATCTAAATACGACAACAAAACTGTAAAAGCCTGGATAGGAGTTGCTGAAAGTACATACAAACTAGG
>Ga0105354_1000211_pt1 | contig 36710 bp, 31 predicted proteins | sample GOMGulsemesocosm_FD_83658 | JGI IMG/M metagenome (GOLD analysis project Ga0105354, IMG submission 83658) | Methane-oxidizing microbial communities from mesocosms in the Gulf of Mexico - GOM9B Gulf of Mexico | ecosystem: Environmental > Aquatic > Marine > Cold seeps | place: USA: Gulf of America...
GAAAGGTTAGGTTTTACCTCACAAGAAGCGGGTAAGGCATTGCTGGATATGTGGCGTCTACCAGAAGAACTTGGTGTTGCCATTATGCAATATAAACGACCTTACACCTACGAGGTGCCATCACCTTTAAGTGCTATTTTAAACCTTGCCAATTATTTGAATAGCGCAATTAATGATCAAAGAGAGATAGATGAGGTGATTGTTTTTATTCCTAAAAAAGTAATGCAACTAGCCGGTTTAAAGGTAGAGGTATTAGATGAAATTGAAGAGGTATTGGATATAAAATCGGGACTTGAGTCGTTACTTTAAGGTTTTAGATTGATAAAAGGTGCTTATTACGGGTGTAATAAAGCACCTTTTTTGTTTCTGTGTCTATTAGGCCTTTAAACAACCTTTACCTCAAATTGTCCAAGCCCCTCTATTTCACCGACTAAAATATCACCAATTTGAATGGCACCAACCCCAGCAGGTGTCCCCGACATAATGAGATCACCAGGCGCAAGTTCATAATAATTTGACAGGTAACTGACCATCTCGGCGGTTTTCCAAATCATTTGATTGAGGTTGCCCTCTTGTCGCAATTCACCATTGACCTTTAAACTAATTCGGCCTTGTTCAAGGTGGCCTATTTCACTTGCAGGAACAATCGCACTGATTGGGGCAGATTGCTCAAATGCTTTGCCTATTTCCCATGGTCTGCCCATTTTTTTCATTGTCGCCTGTAGGTCTCTTCGTGTCATATCAAGGCCGAGTGCATAACCATAAACATGATTTAAAGCATCCTTAACGGGAATGTTTTTTCCACCTAGATGCAGTGCAATCACCATTTCCATTTCAAAGTGCACATCCTTGCTTTGACTTGGGTAAGGAAACTCTTTGGACACGTTGACGTTATCAGGGTTCTTTTGAAAGAAAAAGGGCGCTTCTTTATCTGGGTCGTGACCCATTTCTATCGCGTGGTCGGCATAGTTTCGACCAATACAATAAATTCTACGAACAGGAAATACTTGCTCCTGGCCTTGGATAGGCACATAGGCGGGCTGTGGTGCAGGGAAAAGAAAATCGCTCATTGAGTCACCTTAATTTGTTTAAAGGATGGTTTGGTCTGTAAAAAACCACCTTAGAAGCACAAAAAAAGCCTAGGCATAAGGACCTAGGCTTTTTGTATTACTCGTAAAAAAGTAACCGTATCCGTGTTTATTAAAGTGCTGCTAATGCTGCATTCAATGTTTCACTTGGACGCATTACTTTTGTTACTTCTGCTTGGTCCATATGGTAGTAACCTTCAAGACCTGCAGACTTACCTTGGACTTCATTTAATTCAGCAACAATTTTTGCTTCATTAGATGAAAGCTTGTCTGCTAGCGCAGCAAACTTAGTCGAAAGTTCAGCATCATCAGTTTGTGCTACAAGCGCTTGAGCCCAATACATAGCAAGGTAGAAGTGGCTACCGCGGTTATCAAGTTCACCCGCTTTACGTGAAGGAGACTTGTTAGTATCAAGAAGACGTTCAGTTGCTTGGTCTAGTGTTGCTGCCAATACTTTAGATTTCGCATTGTCATTTTTGATGCCAAGCTCTTCAAGAGAAACAGCAATCGCCAAGAACTCGCCTAAAGAATCCCAACGTAAGTGGTTTTCTTGGACTAGCTGTTGCACGTGCTTAGGTGCAGAACCACCTGCGCCAGTCTCATACATACCGCCGCCTGCAAGCATAGGCACAACTGACAGCATTTTTGCAGAGGTACCCAGCTCAAGGATTGGGAATAAGTCAGTTAGGTAATCACGTAATACGTTACCTGTTACTGAAATAGTATCTTGGCCGCGTTTGATGCGTTCCATAGAGAAACGGATCGCTTCGTTATAAGACATAACACGGATATCTAAACCTGTTAAGTCATGGTCTTTAAGATAAAGTTCTACTTTTTTACGTAGCTCATTATCATGAGGACGTTCCTCGTCTAACCAGAAAACAGCAGGCGTCGCTGATTGGCGAGCACGGGTAACACCCAGTTTTACCCAATCACGAATCGGCGCGTCTTTGGTTTGACAAGCACGCCAAATATCGCCTTTTTCAACATTGTGTTGCATCAATACTGTGCCGCTAGCATCAACAACGCGCATTACGCCATCTTCAGATATTTCGAAGGTTTTATCATGAGAACCGTATTCTTCTGCTTTTTGAGCCATAAGGCCAACGTTAGGTACAGTACCCATAGTGGTTGGGTCAAATGCACCGTTGGTTTTACAGAAGTTAATGGTTTCTTGATAGATACGAGCATAAGTTGACTCAGGCATAACCGCTTTAGTATCTTTTAGCTTGCCATCACGACCCCACATCATACCAGAGCTACGAATCATTGCAGGCATAGAGGCATCAACGATTACATCACTTGGTACGTGTAGGTTGGTGATGCCACGGACTGAATCAACCATAGCCAATTCTGGTCTGTGCTCGTAACAAGAATGGATTGTTTCTAGAATCTCTTCCTGCTGAGAATGAGGCAAAGATTTAATCTTATCAGTAACACTGCCAAGACCGTTGTTAGGGTTAACGCCAAGCTCTTCGAAAAGCTCACCGTATTTATCAAATAATTCTTTATAGAAAACAGTAACAGCGTGGCCGAATACGATAGGGTGAGACACCTTCATCATGGTCGCTTTTACGTGTAAAGACCACATGATGTTATTTTCTTTAGCGTCATTTAATGACTCTTCAAAGAATTCACGTAGCTTTTTACTGCTCATGTTCATGCTGTCTAGTACTTCGCCAGCTTGTAATGGCAGTACTTTTTTAACACTGACTTCACCCGTCGCTGAAACAAACTCAAGACTTACATCTTGTGCTGTTGCACTTGTCACTGATTGTTCACTAGAGAAGAAGTCACCATCACGCATGTAATCAGCGTGAGTTTGAGATGACTTACTCCAAACACCCATTGAATGGGGGTTTTTACGTGCCGATGCTTTTACAGCAGAAGGCGCGCGGCGGTCAGAGTTACCTTGACGTAATACAGGGTTAACAGCACTACCTAAAATTTTAGAGTAACGAGCTTGTACGTCTTTATCTTCTTCAGAGTTTGCTACTTCTGGGTAGTTTGGAACGTCAAAGCCTTGGTTTTGAAGCTCAGCAATACACACAGCTAGTTGTGGTAAAGATGCGCTGATATTAGGTAGTTTAACGATATTGGCATCTTCTTGAAGGGTTAATTTACCCAAAAATTTAAGGCCATCAACCACTTTTTGCTCGTCATTTAGCTTTTCTGGGAAGCTTGAAAGGATTCGAGCTGCTAAAGAGATATCGGTTAACTCAATTTCAATGCCCGCTTCTTTAGTGAAAGAGCGGATAATAGGTAGTAATGACGCCGTCGCAAGAGCGGGTGCTTCATCCGTCAAAGTGTAATAAATAGTTTGATTATCTGACATGTTTTTTCCCCTAACGTTTACAAGCAGTATTGTAAAATGAATGTAAGGGAGCTTTTGGCCCCCTTGATTAGCGAGTAAGCGTATTACTGCGCTAAAAAAATCTGTTCGAAAAATTCGCCGACATATAGTACATAAAAATGAAAGTTAAGGGGGAATTTGACATATTATCTAAGTATATAGTCATAATTTCGTATAGTGATTTTTAGTTCTTTTTATTTACATATCAAATAGTTAACATTGATATGTTGTAAAGTTACTAATTTGTTAATAAATTAAATTATGGGTAAGACGTGCCTTTTTTAGGGCTAATACAATAGACTTTTATCCATATTAACGATTGATATTGTCAGAAAATTTAAAACGTATTGTGATTGACCCTTTAAAAAATGGCGTCAACCTTGTTATTAATCAGTGCGGTTTAAACTGAGCACCGAGAATCTTGTCAGATAATTTCAATTACGTTTTTTTATTAAAGGACCCCTAATGAGGTTGAACTCTAACTTACTGATATTAACAAGCTTGGCGCTTGTTGCTTTTGCTGCTAACTCCTTTTTATGCCGTTGGGCGTTAGCGGGTCAGCAGATAGATGCCTTAAGTTTTACCTTAATACGTTTGATATCTGGCGCCATTATGCTTTTGCTCCTGTACGTCATAATTGAAAAGAAGTCGATAAAATGCCTCTTGGATTTGAACCAAGGTAATCATACGAGATTGCCTGATAAAGCGGACAAAGGGTCTTTGACTCTGTTATTCAGACGATACCTAGCATCATTATGGGGACCCTTATTACTTTTCACTTATGCGGCGGGTTTTTCCTATGCTTATTTGTCGTTGGAAACAGGAATAGGGGCGCTCATTCTGTTTGCTGCCGTACAAATTAGTATGATTGGAATAAATATAGTGAAAGGGGAAAGGCCAGGGGGAGTTCAATGGCTTGGCATCATTATCAGTTTTAGTGGTTTTATATATTTATTACTGCCAAGTCTATCTTCCCCAAGCTTAAAGGGCTTTATTTTAATGACCTTAGCAGGGGTTGCCTGGGGCGTTTATAGTCTGCAAGCGAAAGAGACGAATGCACAAAATGATTCTGCATTAACTAAGACTGTTCGAAATTTTATTTGGTCTATTCCTTTTTGCCTTTTGTTATTCGTGGCATCTTTATCCATTAATGGTACCCAACAAATCAAAGTTCAAATGATGGGGCTAGTGTTAGCGGTTGTTTCAGGTGCGGTGACATCTGGGGTGGGTTACGCGATTTGGTATCAAGTCGTCAAACAACTTAATGGGACGCTGGCGTCTGTAAGCCAACTATTGGTGCCCGTTATTGCCACGGCAATGGGTATTAGTTTTTTAGGCGAAGCCTTGGATAATCACTTTATAGTGGCCACTATTATGGTGTTAGGCGGCGTGATGATTGTATTGGTGACACCAGGAAGGAAAGAGTGAGCCTGATGTTTTTATATCATCAAGCTCATCTAAATTAATCTTCTTTTGGTACTTCACAGCAAAGTGATGCGTAGGCAACCGAAAAAGCCCCTTCTTGGAACGCTCTTAAGCCAGTTGCCGAAAAAGGAATGGGCATAGGCGTATATTTAATTCTGGCTTTCATCTCTGCGCCCGTCATTAAGGATACATTGACTGTGTCGATTAATTGAATCGCAGACTCCATTTTAAAGCCCACAGAACTGCCTGCAAACTTACCTTTTGTTGGGCGTTCACGGATGGTGACGGCTTCAACCTTATAATCTTCAAACAACTTTTTTAAAGTGAATTGAAATTGTTTTATGCTCTCACTCAACTCAGGCTTCACTAATGGAATGCGAGTTTGGCGACAGTCAGCAATTTGAAAGAGCCCATCTTTTTTAGAAAGTAAGCTCAAGATAGCTTCACTGCCTTTAATTTCAATACCACAGGTTAACATTTTCAGATCCTAATCGAGTTTCAAGTGCCGCCATTATCCCATAAAAAACGAAGGAAGGTACTAACAAGTCTTCATGGCTTAGCAGGTAATTTATTCTCTTTTTTCTAAGTGAAGGGGTGAAGCCTCATAATGAACCTATCATTCGGCAGATTAAGGCTTAAAGAAGGTCTCTAAAAACGCGATAATTTTTCTCTTCCACAGAAGGCATAGAACCGTTTTGTCTCCCCCATTAATGGGGTCCATATTAATTCCTAAAAACATAGGTCTAGCTGTCTATATCTAATAACCAAGTCGAGGTCGTTTTTAGACAAAGCTTAAATTACGCCAGTTTTGAATTTTTGATGATAAAATACTGTTTTATAAGGTGTTTTAAATGTTTGAAATAGAAGTGCCTCATACTGGTAAGAGGGTCACATTAAGGTTGTATAGTTCGACTTTTGTGCTAACTAAAGAATAAAACACTGTATTGGGCTTGATATCTCTTTTTTTAATGGCAAATACGTTATTATTGCCATATAAAGTTTCGTTAATTTTGATAAAACGATATTTTTAACTGTATCTTCTGATGTTTTTTCACTTTTTGTTTGTATTTAGGTTTTATTATGAGTCTTGACTCGCTCAACATTGTCCCGCCCAATTTAATGTCTCTTGATGATATTTTACCCCAAGAACCGCTACTTATGATGGGAGCAGGTCCAGTTCCGATACCCGCCCGAGTGGCCAGAGCAAATTCCTTGGTTGTGAATCATCTTGGCGGTGCTATGGCTAAAGTGATAGAGCAAGTCAAAGTCATGGCCCAGTATGTATTTCAAACCCGCTCTCCGTGGGTCATGGGGGTTGCGGGGCCTGGCTCTGCTGCCATGGAGATGGCGGCGGCAAACCTGATTGAGCCTGGTGATAAGGTATTGAGTATCAGCAATGGTTTTTTTAGTAATCGCATGGCGTTAATGGCAGAGCGTGTTGGCGCTGACTTAATTGAATTGGATATCGAGGTTAAATCTGCGGCTGATCCAAGCTTAGTTCGTGCTGCCATTGAAAGGCATAATCCTAAAGTGTTAACCATGGTGCATGGTGAAACTTCGAATACAGTCTGTAATATCCATCTTAAAGAGATCGCAAGTATTGCAAAAGAGTATGGGTGTTTAGTCATAGTAGATGCTGTTTGCACCTTAAGTACCATGCCATTGAAAATGGATGAGTGGCAAATAGATGCGGTTATTACCGGTGGGCAAAAAGGGCTATCCTCTATCCCAGGTGTATCCTTATTAGCTTTTTCTGAGGCGGCTTGGCAGCGTATTCAAGAGCGTGAAACTCAGGTAGTGCAATGGTGCCTTGATGCTAAATTAGCCACTAATTTTTGGCATAATGATGGTTATCACTACACTGCGCCTGTGTCAGGCATTATGGCCTTGCATGAAGCGCTTAAATTGGTGTGTGAAGAAACCTTAGAAGCTAGATTTAATCGTCATCTTAGATGTTCTAAAGCTTTGCAAGAAGGTATTCAATCAATGGGCTTGGCGTTATTTGTCCCTGAAGCATCTCGCCTGAATTCTGTGATCGGTATTTGCATTCCGGAAGGATTAACGGCAACCGATATTTGCCATCATATTTCTCATAAATACAGGGTTGAGATAGCAGGCTCTTTTGGACAGCCTGTCGTACGTATTGGGCAAATGGGAGAGCAGTGCCGTGAGCATAACCTCTTTAGAGCGCTTCATGCTTTTGGTAGCAGTATGCGAGATTTAGGGGTCAAGGTAGACTTGCCCACAGGGATGGCACAATTAGAGGTTTATCTACAAAAAAAGCATCAGTTTGTTTTATAACCTAGGTGCATTAAGACGATAGGTAAAAGTGATTTGAAATATAAATGAGAATATTTATCAATAACTATTGAAAGTCATTCTCATTACTACTAGAATCTATTTCAGGTTAAACAGCTTAGAGATAGTTTCTTATGTACGTTTGTATTTGCAAAGGCATTACCCAAAGAGAAATTCAAAGCGCCGTAGAAGCGGGTGCAAGTTTACGTGATATTCGTAAATCTATGGGTGTCGCATCAGAATGTGGTTCTTGTGGTCAATGTGCAAAGCGCTTAGTTAAACAAACGCAAGCTGACATGCGCATGATGGACAGTTTGTCTTACGCTATTTAATATCAAAAACAAATTTTTAAAAGACGGGCTAATCTAATTAGCTCGTCTTTTTTTATGCGTTAAAAATATTATCATGCAGTATTTTTTATTAATTATTTTGTAGTAAGTGTTTAATTTCTCCCTTCTTAAGTTTCATTTCCTTCCTAAGATCATAAAACACAGGTATTTAATTGTGTTGTTTTTCAACTAGTTAATAGTTCTGAATTCTAATTTTGATAGCTGTTTTTTATTCGCCTACAGGGAAAAGCAATTCTTTTAGTATTAGCATATAAAGGGGAGAGTCTGATTGTTTGGCTGAAAAACGACCTGTTTTTACTTTCGTGTTTGCTGACAGGTTGGCGACAGTTTGGTGTGATAGATTGAATGGGTCGAGTTTATTTGGACAAGGGAAAGTTCGAAAAACATATTCACTATACAAAAATAACAATTGGAAATAGATTATGAAAATCAAAAGCTCATTCAAAACTTTCGCTCTTAAATCTGTCATGGCCACCGGCGTAATTGCACTTACTTCAAGCGCCCAAGCCTTTGAGCCTGCTCGAACTGCAGAATGTATCGCACCTGCAAATCCAGGTGGCGGTTGGGATTTTACCTGTCGTAGTGTGGGTAAAACACTGGTTGATCTTAATTATATCAAGGGCAACGTTCAGACTGTCAATATGAGTGGCGCTGGTGGCGGTGTAGCTTTTGCCCATACAGTCAGTAAACGTACTAAAGACGACGCGCTTATTGTTGCTGCAAGTACGGCGACTACAACGCGTTTAGCACAAGGCCAATTCCCAGGAATGAACTCTGACCAAGTTAAATGGGTCGGTACTCTAGGGGCAGATTACGGCATTATCGCAGTGGCAAATGACTCTAAATATCAAAACTTAGCACAGATGATGGATGAGCTTCGTAACGATCCAAATTCGGTTAAGTTTGCAGGTGGTAGTGCATCAGGCGGTTGGGATCACTTGAAAGTTTTGATCACTGCAAAAGAAGCCAATGTGACCAAGCTTCCAAAAATTAAATACCTAGCCTTTAGTGGTGGTAGTGAAGCCTTAGTTCAAGTCGTGGGTGGTCATATCGATGCTTTCTCAGGTGATATTTCAGAGGTAAAAGGTTTCTTAGATTCTGGTGATCTGCGTGTTATTGCTGTCTTGTCTGAAGAGCGTTTACCCGCTCCTTTGAATAACATTCCAACGGCATTAGAGCAGGGTGTAAGTTCAGTTGCTCCTAACTGGCGTGGATTCTATGTACCTGGTAATGCGAGTAATGATTCCTACGAGTGGTGGGTAAATACAATGGATGAACTTTATAAAACGCAAGAGTGGAAAGATGTTATGGCTAAAAATGGTTTGATGCCTTTTCATAAAACTGGCGCTGAGTTCACTCAATTTGTAAAAAATCAAACCCTTGATATTCGTATTCTTTCTCAGGATATCGGTTTAATTAAATAACCTACCTCCGTAGGGGACCTTGGTTGGGTGGTGCGTCTGCCCAACCTTTTTTTATTAGACTGATTCAGTCCTTTTTTAAATTTTGAATGAACGTCTTTATTCAAAATAGTAATTCTTGATTATTTTATTTTTGGAGCAGAATCATGCGCTTAAACGATCGTGTATTTGGCATGTTTATGCTAATTCTGGCTGTTGTCTACGGGTTGGAAGCAACAAAGTTTCCTGAACCTTTTGGCGGTAGTGAAAGTGTTGGCCCTGAAACCTTCCCTATTATTCTTTCTTTTTTTCTTGGTATCAGTGCCATTTACATGATGCTAAAACCTGACCCTGATGAGGCATGGCCTGTGACGCCTATGTTGCTTGAACTGTCCGGCATAGTGCTGGCGATACTCGCCTTTGCTTGGGCTATTGAGCCTCTTGGCTTTATCCCCGCGGCGATTGCTATTGTGAGTTATCTTGCTTGGCGTATGGGGGCTAATGTGAAGATGTGTCTTATTCTTGGTGTCACCAGTTCGATTACGATTTTCTTACTTTTTAATAATGTGCTTGAACTAGCGCTGCCACTTGGTTTGTTGGAGTTATAATTATGGAAACCTTAAATTTTTTAATGCAGGGTTTTGCAGTAGCCTTAACCCCAGAAAGCATAATGTTTGCCATTATCGGCTCCATTTTGGGGACCCTTATTGGTGCCTTACCAGGTCTTGGGCCTGCAAACGGCGTAGCGATTTTGATCCCTTTGGCCTTTAGCTTGGGTTTATCACCAACCTCATCTTTGATCTTGTTAACGTCAGTGTATGCCGGTGCCATGTATGGTGGTCGAATTTCATCTATCTTGCTGAATATACCAGGGGATGAACCTGCCATGATGACCTGCTTAGACGGTTATCCCATGGCACTTAAAGGTAAAGCGGCTGAAGCCTTGGCTATCTCTGCAATCGCGTCTTTTATTGGTAGCTTTATTGCAACCATCGGCCTGGTTATCCTTGCACCGATACTTGCTAAGTTTGCGCTTAAATTTGGTCCCTCAGAATATTTTGCTCTGTTTGCATTAGCATTTGCAACCTTAGGTGGTATTACCGGTAAAAACCAATTTAAAACCCTGATGGCAGCCTCTTTAGGTTTGATGATTGCCTCTATCGGTATTGATATTTCAAGTGGTGTACAGCGTTATACCTATAACACCTTAGAATTATTCGAGGGTGTCGATTTTATCATTGCGATTGTGGGTCTGTTTGCTATCAGTGAACTACTGTTCTTCATTGAGAAACATGCGGGTGAAGGGCTTAAAACAGTGACTGTCAATAAACTGAAATTGACCATGGGTGATATTCTAAAAGTATTACCAACGTCGATTCGTGGCGCTCTTTTAGGCTTTGTTGCGGGTGTATTACCAGGTGCTGGTGCGTCTTTAGGTAGCTTTATTAGCTATACACTAGAGAAGAAATTGGTGGATGATAAAGGCACATTTGGGGAAGGTGATGCCAGAGGTATTGCCGCACCAGAAGCAGGTAATAACGGTGCAGCATCAGGTGCTTTGGTACCTATGTTAACCTTAGGTGTACCAGGCAGTGGTACCACAGCCGTATTATTAGCCATGCTAATTTCTTTGAACGTGACACCTGGTCCTATGTTATTTACTCAAAATGCTGATTTGGTTTGGGGAGTAATCGCCGCCTTATTTGTGGGTAACTTGGTCTTGTTATTACTGAACATTCCTATGATAGGTATCTTTGTAAAACTATTGAGTGTGCCACCTAAATTCCTGATGCCTATCGTAACACTTGTCGCATCTGTGGGTATTTATTCAGTCAGCCATAGTGCATTAGATCTCTATTTTATGGTTGGATTTGGTGTAATCGGCTACATTTTACGTAAGGTTGATATCCCATTAGTTCCTGTTATTTTAGGTATGCTGTTAGGGCCAGAGATGGAAAAAAGCTTACGACATGCATTGGTTTTATCTGATGGCGAATGGAGTGTGTTGTTTAACAGCGGTTTGAGTATAGGGCTTTGGTCTGTCGCTATTCTAGGTTTGATTCTACCGATTATTGTCGGACCCATTATTAGAGCTAAAATGGCAAAATCTAAAAAGGTTGTAGCAAGTTAAGTTTTACACTTGCAAGGCAATGAGCCAAGGAAACCTTATTCGGAGCAACTCAGTTGCTCCGAATTTTTGTGTATAAAGGGATTCACTTACGTTTAATAAGCACAGTTTAGAGAGTAAGTTTATGCGTGTATTGGTGGTTGAAGACACAGAAGTATTAGGGCAAGCGATTTGTGATCGTCTGACCAGTTTAGGTCATGGTGCTGACCTTGTGACTAATGGCGAGCAAGCCAATGAGATCTTAAAGTACCAAACCTTGGACCTGATTATCTTAGATTTGAACCTTCCTGGTATGTCGGGTTTGAAAATTCTCAAGCTGTTACGTGCCAGAGCGAATGAAACCCCTGTATTAATCCTTACTGCGCGGGATCAAATGGATGATAGGGTGATTTTATTAGATGCGGGTGCTGATGATTATTTGACAAAACCTTTTAATTTCAGAGAGCTAGAGGCGCGCTGTCGGGCGTTATTAAGACGACATCATGGTTATGCCGCTAATGTGACTGAGCATGGTAATTTAACGATTGATCGAGATGCTCGTCAAGTCATGGTGAATGGTGATGTCAAGTCCATTACTAATCGTGAGTTTTGTTTGCTGGAAGTCTTTCTAGGCCATTTAGGGCGGGTATTAAGCAAGGATGAAATTACCGAACATTTGTTTAATTATGATGAAACCCCTGGGCCGAATGCCATCGAACTTTATGTTGGCCGATTACGTAAAAAGCTGGTCGATAGCTCACTGACGATTAGCACGCTAAGGGGGCTTGGCTATGTGGCAGAGATCAGCTGATTTAGCTGAGACAGAAGCCCTTGAGCTAAAAAAAGCGCCTTCATTACGTAAACGCTTTATTTTTGCGGGTACTGGGGTGATTGCCGTGATTGCCTTGATTGCGATTAACTTGGTGTTTAATTACAGCCAACGATTGGCAGATCTGTCCTATGACAGATTACTGCTCAGTGCACTGTTACAAATGGATGAAAATATACTGGCGGAAAATGACACGCTTTCAATTGATATCCCTTGGTCGGCTTTTTCAACCTTAGCCCAAGCCAACGAAGATAGAATATTTTATCGAGTTGAAAGCTCTGTTGAAGGCTACATCACAGGTAATAAAACCTTAATGAGCAAACCACCGTCCCAATCTGAATTAGGTAAACCTCAGTTTTATAACCAGACCTTTTCGGGTGAAGTGATACGGCTAGTTTGGCTTGAAAGGGCTGTGACAGAAGCAAATATTCAAGGCAGTGTGACTATTTTATTAGGGCAAACTCGTCTTTCTCGTGAAACCATGGCGGCCTCAATTACCACCCGGGCGATTCAAGTCATTTTGTTAATCGCTATCGTCGCAATTATTTTAATTATGCTGGGAAGCCACCTAGTACTTAACCCCCTTCATCGTATTGAAGAACTATTAGAGGAGCGCCAGCCGGGCGATCTCACTCCGATTAAACTAGATACACCAAAAGAAACCTTCCAGCTCAAAGTTGCCTTAAATCATTTTATGGCTCGTTTGCATAAAAACCTTGAAGAATTAGAAAACTATACGGCAGAATCAGCCCATCAATTACGCACACCACTGGCAAGCCTCAAGGCATTGGCGGAGAACGCCCGAGACCAAACTACCCCAGAGCGCCAGCAAGAAGCACTTGAGCAAATCGTTCAACAAAGTGAAAACTTAAGTGACACTGTGACCATGTTACTTAATCAAGCGGTTGTTTCTCATCGCCTACAAACCCAGCGCTTAATACCGTTAGATTTAGTGAGTCTAATCAAAAAATCCTGTATGGAGCAGGCGGTTACTGCGCTAAGGCAAGGTATCCATTTATCGTTTGAGTCTGATGCCAAGGTGTTGCTAATTAAGGGTGAAGCATTTTCATTACAGCAAATGATGAATAACTTGGTTGATAATGCGGTGCGATATAGTGCAAGCAAAGCCTTAAAAGATCAGCAGACTAAAGCGGTTGATATAAGAATAAAGCAAGGTGTCGACAGGGTGGTTTTGAGCGTGATCGATTATGGTGATGGTATCGCGGATGATGAAAAGAGTCGGGTATTTGAGCGCTTTTATCGCGCAAACTATGAAATATCAGGCAGTGGTGTTGGCCTTGCTATGGTGAAAGAAATAACAGATAGGCACAATGCAAATGTACAGGTAAGTGATACCAAGCCTACAGGGGCAACCATTCAAGTTGATTTCCCACTATTTATCGAAAAAGAGAGTGAGCTATGATGCTAGCTATAAAATTAGTCATTAGCTTGTTAACTATTTCGTCAGGTATTTTATTCGCTAATCCTGTGGTATTTAAGCATGAAAGTCAGCGAGATCAGAAAGCTAGCTTTATTCAAGAGCCGCGTATACTCAATGTTTATTCAGCGGTCGATTTAGATGCGTTTGAGCCGCTATTAAGGGCATTTGTTGAGAAAAGTCCGAATACGACTATTGCCTATTACGATGTTAATACGCTGGAACTTTACCATAAGGTGGTGGCAGAAAAGGACAGGCCTAAAGCCAGTTTGATTATCAGTAGTGCCATGGATTTACAGCTTAAACTGGTAAACGATGGGCTGGCAAAAACCTACCAATCGAGTATGACTCAAAACTTACCTGATATGGCAAAATGGCGTAATCAGATTTTTGCTTTCTCCCTTGAACCTGTTGTTATGTTGGTGAATCAAAATCATTTTCCAGGTAAAACCCTGCCTAAGAACAGGCTTGATTTATTAAAAAGCATGCGTCAGCACAGTGATGCTTTTCAAGGTAAAATTGGTACCTATGATATTCGTACCAGTGGGGTGGGGTACTTATTAGCCAGCCAAGATGCACGCCAAGCCGATGCTACTTGGGGGCGTTTAATTGAAGCCTTTGGTAGCCATCAAGTACAAACCTATTGTTGTACCAGTGCCATGATAGATGATGTGGCAAACGGGGATTTGTTGTTGGGTTATAACCTATTAGGGTCCTACGCAAATAAACGGGCTTTGGGTGATCCTAGACTGACTATGATAATGCCATCTGACTACACCTTACTCTTGATGCGCTCTGCTTTGATTCCAAAATTTGCGCCAAACTCTGAAGATGCGGGCCTCTTTATTGATTTTCTTTTGTCACCTACTGGGCAAAAACTCATGTTATCTGAGAACCTGCTTTTCCCCATAGACTCTGCCAGCCAAGCGATAAACATCAGCCCTAAACGCTCTCATCCCACTCGTATCATAGAGCTGGACCAGCAATTATTAGTGGGCCGAGACCATGCCAAACAAAGTCGTTTTATTCGCAGCTGGGAGAGTGCCTTGGAGTTAACGGAATTGGAGTGAATTTGGCGATCAAGCCGTTTTTTGAAAGCGGCTTTTGTGCATACTTTGGCACCAAAGCGCCGCAATAAAGGCCCAACTAAGTATCCAGCCATAGACAAGAGTAAAACCATTTACCTGACTAAATTCACTGCTTAGATCGAGTAAAATACCGCACACGCTGCTGGCGAAGGCATTACCGCAGCCGTACCCCACCATGCCCAAGCTTGCAATGAGGGCACTTTGTTTGCTGTCCACATACTGACTAATATGGCTGGCGATCAAGCCCCAAACAGGGAAGTATAAAAAGGCAAAAATACTGGCACTGGCCCACAAAACCCAAAGCTTGGCATCCCATAATAATAGGGTGATGCAGGCGGCAAAACTTAATAGTGTCAGCTTAATGACTTGGATAATGCCAAATTTATCTGCCAATGCACCAATGATAATGCCACCTACTATGCCTGCCACGCCTATCATGGTCCAAATAGCCCCTGTTTGATTCGAATCGCCTTTAAGTTCATCAACGATAAAAGGGGATAGAAAGGTTAAAAAAGGGCCCGAAATACAGCCAATAAAAGCACTTAACAATACCGCTTGAATAGCAACTGGGTGGGATTTAATAATGGCACTGGGTTTAATACTTGGTTTGTTGTAACTCTGTTCTTGTTTATCGTCTTTTGGTTTGGGTAAATAAACGAACGACAGAAGCGCTATGATGCTTGTGATCGCTGCACACACAAACCAAAAAGACTGCAGGCTGAGTTCAGGTAAAAATAAGGCGATCAAAATACCGTTTAAAGTAATCGCGAAGGCGGCCCCTGATGAGGCTAGACCAAGAATACGGTTTCGGTATTTAAGCGGAATAACGTCACTTGATAGGGCCACAATGGCGTTCCAGTTGGCAACGGCACAACCTGAAACTAAGGCTAAGCAGGTAGCAAACCCTAACGCCCAGGGAGAGAGTACCGCTAAAACCAGTAAGATAGGGCTCAATCCTATGGTGAATAAAAAGAGCTTATACCCGCCTAACTTAGTTAACAGTACGCCGCTTATTAGGGATGTCAGCATATAGGCAATAAATAACAGTGCGGAGATAAAGGAAGCCGTGCTGTAACTCAATTGAAAAAAGGCTCGGACTTCAGGCAACAGCGCAGAGTATAAGAACATACTAAAGCCGTGAGTAACGGCGCTACAGGCTGTCAGAATGAAGCAAACGATTAACAAGGAATAGATTCTGGTATGTGAACTCAAATTTGCTGCCTGCAAGTTAGCTAATCCTTTAACGAGTCAATAAATAGACGAATGTTGAAATATCGCAGCATGCCTATTAAGGCTTTGGATAACAAGGACAAAGTCGGGGAAAATAATTTAAGTGTCGTAGTTGGACTTGTTTTGAGGTTAAAAAAAAAGCAAGTCCTACCTAATTCTAAACGGGTTTAGTTAACCAAGTGTTAGAAAAGCGGGGGGAGAACTTGCCCATTAAAAGAACGCTTTTAAAATGAAGTTTTAACTTATGCGTTTGGTACTACTGCATAAGCAACGACTTCGCATAACATTTCTTCTCTTGCTAAACCTGCAACAATCATAGCGGCACGGTTTGGATAAGGTGCCGCAAAATATTCAGCATAAACCTTGTTAAATACAGGTAGTTGAGATCGGTCAGTCACATAAATAAGCACTTGAGTGACATGATCCATAGTCAAGTCAGCCGCTTCAATTGTGTGCTTTAAGTTATCCATTGTTTGACGTGCTTGGGCTTCAATGCCGCCTTCAACAACCTTACCTTCTTGATCAATGGGAATTTGAGCCGTGGATAATTGTCCATTGGCAATAACTGCCCATTCTAGTGGTGCTTTTGATGCAAAAAGTTCTGTTTTAACGGGGGTTTTAAGTGGCTGAGCCATTGTCTTTAACTGTCCTATATTGGGTGTTTTTGAATCAATAATTTACGAGATTAAATTGATTTAAAGTGATGTTTTTCTGACTAGAAAGGGAGCCGAAGCTCCCTCACTATTGTGCTATGTTCATTGACTTAACGAGCGTTAAATCATGACCTAAACAAGCTTATAAACCTTGTTCATCGGCCATTTTTCTTGCAATTTGTGGTGCAGTCCAAAGTGAAGGAAGCAGTACCAAAGACACAGGTACGGCAGTAATCACTATGAAGGATTGCAAGGCAGAAATACCACCTGAACCAATTGAGATAAGTAGCGCTGCTACCACACCCATCATGATGCCCCAGAAAACACGGATTGAACTTTGAGGTTGATCTGTTCCTGTCATTACCATAGAAACGGCGTATGTCATGGAGTCACCTGTTGTCGCCACAAAAATCGTGGTTAAAATCAGGAATAAGACAGAGATCATAAAGCCCATAGGTAATTGTTCTGTGATCGCAAGTAGTGCTGCTGGTAAGTTAAATCCAGTAAAAGGACCAGAGATAACGCCCGGGTTCGCAAGTTCAAATGCCAAACCACTACCACCGACTATGGTGAACCAGAAAGTTGTAATGATTGGCGCAACTACTGAGATCAAAAGAACCATTTGACGAATAGTACGGCCACGCGAAATACGCGCTACAAACATAGCCATAAGAGGACCATAACCTAGGAACCAGCCCCAGAAAAACACTGTCCACCAATCTAACCAGCCAGGACTAGCACGAAAGGTCGCCATAGGAATGAATTTATCAAGATAGATACCGAAAGAGTGAATATAGCTATCAATAATAAAAGCAGTAGGGCCAAAGAAAAGGATGAAAGCAATCAGTACTACAGCAAGTAGAACGTTAGCGCGACTTAAGATCTGAATACCTTTAGTGACACCACTTACCGCTGATAGGGTATAGATACCAATCAAGGACAGCAGAATTACAAGTTGTGTTGTGTAGGTATCAGGGATGCCGAACAATTTTTCTAGACCGAAGCTAACTTGTAGACCTAAAAATCCGATAGGACCTACTGTGCCTGCAACAACCGCTAATACGCAGCATGAGTCAACAATGGCACCAAAAGGCCCGGTCATGACTTTATCGCCAAATACAGGGTAAAGCAGGGTTCTTGGTTTAAGAGGTAGGCCTTTTTCATAATGAAGGTACATGAAAACGATACCGGTCAAACTACCAAGGATTGCCCATGCTAAAAAGCCCCAGTGCATAAAGCTCTGTGCTAACGCGTTATAAGCCGCTTGAGCGCCTTCTGCCTTACCAAATAGTGGTGGAGCAGAGGTAAAGTGAGCCATAGGTTCAGCCGCGGCCCAGAATACGCCACCGCCTGCAAGCAAGGTACACATGATGATAGATATCCACTGAAAAGTAGAAATCTCAGGGCTTTTAATACCACCCAGTACAACACCACCTGTGCGACCAATCGCTAGGAATAAGCCTATAATGAAGGTCAGTAATAATAAGATCTGCCAGTAAGCACCAAATAATTTGGTGGAAACAGCAAATGCTGAATTGACCCAAGCTGACACCATACTGATGTCATACAGTGCTGCGATTACAAAAAGGGCTAAGCCACCGCCACTGATAAAGAATACGGGCAGGTCAACACCTGCGAGCATACCTTTACCGCTATTAGCAGTTTGATTAGGCTGTAAGCCGTCTTGAGAAACTCTACTCATGGTAGTCTCCTGAAGGATATTTATTTTTTATATTTATTGGGTGTATCCGATGTTAATGAGCCCGAATGTCGAGCTCATTAACCTTTTTTCAACTAAGAGGACTGTGGTGTTAACCCTTCGTCGAAGAATCGTAACCAGTTTTGTCCCATTATTTTTGCTACCTCAGTTTGATTAAAGCCTCTATCTAGCAGGCCTTTAGTGAGATTTGGAAAATCTCGGCTATCCCTAAACCAAGTGAGAGGTTCAGGCCAATCCGCATTGGATTTAGAACCTTCCCCATAATCCTTTGTTTTCGACCAACGACCATTTCGCATCCATTCAAGAATGGATAGTGGCTGTTGTTGGCATAAGTCTGTGCCTATACCAATATTATCAATGCCCATTAAATCTGCTGTGTCTGCAACCATGTTGCAAAACTCGTCAAGACGACAATTTGAACCATTCTTTAAGTGGAATGGATAAAGACTGAAACCTAATAAACCACCAGATTCGGCAAGGCTTTTTAAGACAGTGTCTGACTTGTTGCGTTTTGCTTCATGAAAACTCAGAGGATTAGCATGAGAAATAACAATAGGACGTTCTGATATTTCAATGGCTTCAAGGGTACTGCGCTCCCCGCTATGACTCATGTCGACTATCATGCCAACACGATTCATTTCCTTGATTGCTTGAGTACCAAAACGTGTAATACCGCTATCAACAGCCTCATAACAACCGCAACCTAATAGGCTTTGATTGTTATAAGTCAGCTGCATGATCATAAGATTCAGCTCGCGCATTATCCCTATCATGTTGATGTCGTCTTCGATTGGTGAACAGTTTTGTGCACCAAACATAATGCCAACACGGCCTGTTTGCTTAGCGATTCGAATATCATCAGCACTGCGAACCGGCATAATTAGGTCGGCATTTTGCTCAAAAAGAGTATTCCACTCACCAATACGTAACAGGGTTTCGCGAATTTGTTCATGATAAACAATGGTCGCATGTACCATGGTGACACCACCTTCTTTAAGCTGTAAGAAGATGTTTCTGTCCCAGTTTGAGTATTGCAAACCATCTATGACGATAAGATCCTGATGCATGATTCAACCCTTTTTTATGCGCGCATATAGGTGGTTTTAACCACTGTGTAGAACTCTTTAGCGTAAGTTCCCTGCTCACGTGGACCAAAACTTGAATCTTTACGTCCGCCAAATGGTACGTGGTAATCAGTACCCGCTGTTGGCAGATTGATCATTGCGCAACCTGTTTTGGCATTGCGTTTGAAGTCATTGGCATACTTAAGAGACGTTGTGCAAATACCACCGGTTAGACCGAAGTTAGTATCATTTAACGTATCAAGTGCTTCTTGATAATCAGCAACCTTGATGATGCAAGCGATCGGAGCAAAGGCTTCTTCACGGTTGATGGTCATTTGGTTGTTAGTATTGGTGAAAAGCGCAGGTTGCATGTAGTAACCATCTGCTTCTTCAGTCAGTACTTCACCGCCGTATGCCAATTCGCCGCCTTCTTTTTTCGCAAGCTCAAGGAAGGATAGGTTCTGTTCCATTTGACGTGCATCAGCAACCGCACCGATATGAACACCTTCTTTAAGAGGGTGACCCACAACCAGTTTTTTCATACGCTCAATCATTTTTTCAACAAAAACGTCATGAATGCCTTCGGTTACGATCAGACGTGAAGAGGCTGTACATTTCTGACCTGTACCGCCATAAGCACCGCCGACAGCACATTCAACAGCATTATCAATATCCGCATCGTCAAGAATGATAAGCGCGTTTTTGCTGCCCATTTCTAGCTGACATTTGATTAGGTTAGCTGCTGTTGCAACGGCTACTTTACGGCCAGTTTCTAGTGAACCTGTGAAAGTTAAAGCATTGATGTCTGGAGAATGGATAAGCGTATCGCCAACTTCAGAGCCAGGACCCATTACTAGGTTAACGGTACCTGCTGGTAGGTTTTGACGAGAGATGATTTCTGTCAAAGCCCAAGCGCTTGCTGGTACCTGGTTTGCTGGTTTCCAAACAACAGAGTTGCCGTATGCCAGTGCCGGTGCGATTTTCCAAGCGCCTGTTGCTGTTGGAAAGTTCCACGGGGTAATGATACCCACAACACCAACTGGCTCACGACGTGTTTCAATTTCGACACCTGGGCGTACTGAATCTGCAGTTTCGCCCATTTGACGTAATACTTCAGCCGCATAGTAGTGGAAGAATTGACCTGAACGATATGTTTCGCCAGCGCCTTCTGCTTTTGTTTTACCTTCTTCACGAGCCAGTAGTTCACCTAGCTCATCTTTACGTGCAATCAGTTCGTCGCCAATGGCCATTAATACTGAGTATCTTTGCTCTAGACCACTTTTTTCCCATTCAAGCTGACCTTGTTTGGCAGCTTCAATAGCGGCAAGTGTTTGCGCTTTATCGGCCTGAGCATAAGTACCAATGTTATCTTTGGTGTCAGCTGGACTAATGTTATCTATATTCTGATTGTTGCCATCAACCCATTCACCGGCGATGTAATTACGAAAAACTGAATCGGACATGTTCTACTCCTATGTGGTATTGGCTTCATACTAGTGTCCATGGTTTAATAATAAAAATTAATAATTAATATTAAACGATAAGGTTTTTTTATTATGATGCCAGAATTTAAGATTACTCAGTTGCGTCATTTTGTTTGGGTCGCAGAACTTAAGGGCTTTCATGTGGCGGCAGAGCGGGCTCATAGAACCCAGCCAGCTATCTCTTTATCGATAAAAGATTTAGAAAGTAAGTTAGGTGAATCGGTTTTTGAAAAGCGCAAAACCAAATCGGCTAAGGCGGAGCTGACTCCATTCGGCCAGTTATTTTTGCCTAAAGCGAAGGAGTTGATCGCTCATCATGATCGTATTGCACAAGATATGATGTTGATGGCAGACCATAAGGCGGGACATATTCGTTTGGCCTCAGTTCCGTCTATTGCAAGCCAAGTTCTGCCGGAATTGTTACTTGATTTTGTCGCGGATTCACCAGAGCTTAATGTGAGTTTTTTTGATGATAACTCTGATGCCGTTCTTAAAATGGTCGAAAATCAGCAGGTGGATTTTGGTATTGCCAGTTTGTTTCATGAAGAAGAGCATCCGGACAAAACCTTTGAAGCAATTTGGGAGGATCAAATAGGCGTGGTGTGTCCTAAAAATCATCCGTTAGCAGATCTTAAAGGAATTCACTGGAAAACCTTGTTAGATCACAGATTCATTAGCAATGGCACATCACGGTTATTAGAGGACAGTGAAGCCAGCCCATTATTAGGCCGGTCTCAATTCTATATTTCTAACATGATCTCATTAATTGCCATGTTAGAAGCAGGGGTGGGGATCACGACTTTGCCTAGATACGCCTTTCCTAAAGAGAGTGCTACTTTGTGCTTTATTCCTTTGGATACACCTTTTGTGGTGCGTAAAATTGGTCTAGTACAACTTAATAATAAGTCGCTTTCACCCGCTGCCAGTGCACTTGTCGCGTTTATTTTAAGTAAAGCAAAGCGTTAAACCAGAGTGTTTATTTGATACTGATCAAAGAATTGAAATGAGTGTGATTTTTGAAGAAGGTCTAAAAGCTAGTAAAAGTAATGGTTTGTGGTGTTTTGATTAGGAAAACTTATCTAATGATAGAGCTTTTTGATTTGATGGCAAAGGGCGCATGATCAATGATGAGAGCATCACGTGAAACATGAATGCCTGTTCATCAGGCATGTATTTTCAAACAATTCATAAGAGAGTGTTCGCCATGACTACGCCCGCTGCGATTGAGTCCTCATTAAGAGGAAATAATGCGTTGCCACTACGGCCTATCGACCAGGTAATGGATTTGGAGCGATTAGGTGCTATGCACCAGAGTCGCTTAAGCTTTATGCGTATATTGGTACGCCATGTAATGCGTGAGCGCTGGCAGATAAATATGACAACCATGGGCCTTAATGATGAAGGTTATGGTACCGCTATTTATGAAATACAAACGCCACATGATCTATTTAGTTTTGTTATTTTCTCCGATTACTTATCAGCGGATGAGCGAAATGACAGAGTAATCGCCTCGAAGTGGGATCTCACCATGGCGCTGGTTGAAGGTAAGGTCGATGAGGTTTATGTTGAAAATCTTCGTCAAAATGTCCCTAAACAAGAAGCGGGTCGAGTAGATTCACGTGTTTTTGTCCTTTCACGTGCAAACCGAAGTGCGCGTAATTTCGAATATGTTGTCGATCAATTAGCAACAGGTGGTCAACCAGATATAAATAAAATTGCCAAAGTGGGTTATTTATACCGCACCACGGCGGTTTATGGCAGTGGTAAACTGGGCATGGCCGATTGGGAAAAAGTAGCAACTCGCTGGCCTGACTTTGCGAGACCTTTCTCCGCGGAGATGTTTGTTTGTTTCATGCTAAGAAATTTTAGTTTATTCCAAGCTGAGCATATTGCTCAAAAACGTACACCCGACACGTTTAACCCGATGAAACCTGAGATCAAACGTTATTTTGGTATTGGCAACTCGACAGGTTTAGGTATGGCACCTTATCTGATGAACCATCCTCTATTGATTAATCAGTGGGTGGAAATGCGTGAGTTAGCCTTGGCCAGAGTAAGGTTATTAGGTCAATATAATGAACAGGCAAACGAAAACCTTAATCGATTGATTAGCCGTGTACAGAGTCATATGGCTGAAACTGTGACTGAAGATGAATGGCAGAGCCAAAATAATGTCGCAGTTTTACTTGATTTAGATCTGTTGACACAACGTTTAGAGGTGGGACTAGATAGCTGGAATAGTCTTATTTTATGGAGTGAAGAGGCTTGCTCCTTACAAGGTCAAGAATTGCTGGTATCACTTCTACTTGAGCTTCACCCAGAGCTGGTGGATGACCTTGAAGACTATCATGGATCAGAGGAATTTTTAGATCTTGACCCTGTTATGCCGGTGCAAAGCCTTAAGCAAGTTATTGAAACACGTTATGCCTGGGCGCTAAAAATTGACTTCTCAGAAAGTGGATCTAGAGATATTTTCTGGTATCGCTCTGAAGATAAAATGGAACCTAGATTAGGCAAAACGGCCACAGAAAAAGGAAAAGATAAACAAATGGCACTGGGTGTGGGTTATGCCGTTCGTAAGTGTTATGACCAGTTATGTGAATACATAAAAGTTTACCCAGAGCATTCAACAGCCCGTTTTATGGTGACCAAACCTAAACTAAGAGGCATTGTAAGGCGTATTCAAAGTATGAATCGTTGTGTTTATGGTGATATTCAAGCCAACCTTCTTGATAAAAATGTATTGCCAATGCACTTGTTAAGAGCCAAGTTAGCCTTCTTTGGTGTGAGTAAATTTGATCCTAGATCTAAACTTTGGGTTCGTAATACCATGTTCCAAGGCGCGCCTTTATTAGAGGACATAGGAACAAGTTTTAACGATGATTGGTTTATGCCATTGGCGCCAAAACAAGAGGGGAATGTCTAATGCATGTTTCTATGAATGAATTAAAAGCGGCACTACGTCGCTGCTTTGAAGCGGCAAACTATTTTGTGGGTAACTATGAAGATGCTGCCAATATGATTTTGTGGTTAGAAAAGCATGGTTTAAATGGCTTGCAAGAACTGCAAAGAACCTTGCCTTATATTAAACAAGATAGAACCAAGGATATGAGCACGGTTATTTATGAAGACAGTACTTCTGCCATAATTGATAGCCATGGCCGTAGTGCGCTTAATTGTATTGCGTCTGCTGTTGATCTGGCGCATGCCAAAGCGCTTGAGTGCGGTATAGCGACCATCAGTGTTCATAACTGCCATAATCGTAAATTCATATTGAAGGCCCTTACTGATTGTGGCCGTCGTGGTATTAGCGTGGTTGCTTATTGGCGCAATGGCAGTGATGTGGTGACCGAGTATACTGCGGCGATTAATGCCGGTGCCCGTTACCCTTCATTTAGCCAAGCGGTGACTAACCTTGAAAGTAATGAGCAAGACAAGCAGGCTTTGACCATTATTTGTAGTTCACGTGTTGATTTAACCTCGTCATTGCAGAACTCTAATGACCATCAAACCCGGTTCCATATGAGTGCAGAATCTATTGCTCAAATTAAAGAAAAAACCATAGATAATGGTATTGAAATAGACAACAAACTTTGGCAAGAAATTAATGAAATAGGAGCCGCTGTTTTGGTTGAAAATTCAGAAGAGTCAAGGCAAGGTGCTGGTGCTAATTAAACACAGCACCTTAAAACAAGGTGAGAGAGGGCGCTAAGTGCTCTCTCTTTCGCAATTGTCCTATTCCTCGATAGATATCCTGTCTTTAGCGATTGTCATCATAGGAATCCTTGTACAAGCCAGAATAGGGATAGGGTTTGCGTTATTAAGTGCGCCACTTTTATTTATTATTAATGAAAGTTATATGCCAGGCCCTATTTTAATTTTAGGCTTTGTATTATCACTCTTATTGTTTCTCAGCGAAAAAAAAGCGTTAGAGCTTAAGCTTGTTTTTCCCGCCATCTTTGCGCGCTTTCCTGGTTCCTGGTGTGGCGTGCTGGTATTAACGTATCTGCCCCAATGGCTACTTGGTATCGTGATTGGTATCAGCCTTTTATTTGCCTCGTTATTGTCTTTTACGCATGTCAGCGTCAAGCTAAATAATAGAAACTTATTCTATGCTGGTTTCTTCTCTGGTTTTTCAGGCACGATTACATCAATCGGCGGACCGATTATGGCTCTGATATATCAAAACCAACCACCGAGTACAACACGAGCTGCGCTCATAAGTTTTTTTCTAATAGGTACGCCTATTTCAATACTAATACTGATATTCGCAGGTGAAATAAAAGAAGAGGCATATATTTTATGCTTGAAGATGCTGCCAGGTGTTTTCATTGGTTTTTTCTTTTCTAGATATGAGTGTTTTGCTTTTATCCTGCCGACCTCAAAAATCATCATTATCTTGTCTGTATTTTCTGCTCTTATTATCCTCACAAAAAGCATGGCGTTGGTTTTTTAGCTAACAGAGTCATATTTTAAGCCTTCTTATTTTTAGCCTTCATAAACGATGACTGTCCATCTGATGATTAATATCAACAAAAAAGTGATTAAAAGGCTAAACACTAAGCGTAAATATGACAAAAAGTAACACTTTTAAAATCACTTAACTTTTACTTTTGCTCTTTGCTGCTACGCTTAATTTACGGCTTTTGCTTGCTGTAATTGATATGGGGAAAAGTAGGTTACAAAGGCATGTTTGTTGTTATTTAATTTGTCTTTGTTGCGTTTAAAAGCATGGTTAATGGATATATTTAAAATGCATTCTATACTGCCTCATTGTAGATATTAAAAACTCTTTAGGTGATGTGTGTTTTTATTAATTATTATGGACTTGTTTTAAAACTAAATTAGATCAATAGCTTATACATACTGATGAGTATGTAGTTTTAAAACATTAAGGAGGTTCCATGGATAGGGCGAAGATGCTGTTGGGTGTCGTTTCTGCACTGATAGTAGGTATTCTATTGGTCACAGCTGACTATACGTACTTGGCTGTGGTTGCCAGTATTATCATTTCTTTTGTATCAATGACGTTTTCTGTGAAAACAAAATCAAATCATAAATCAAACCCTTTAGGAAAAGCGCTAATAGATGCAACGCGGGATCAACCTGATTCCGATGGCTATTCACAAGAGGGTATGTTGAGCTTAGTTAAAGAAATTCACCCGGTTTTAGAAGAGTGCCAATCAAATTTAGATGGTATTTTTGAAACTCAAAAAGGCGCAGTTGATGTGCTTACTGAATCCTTTTCTGATTTTAATAAGTTAATGGAAGAGGAAAATGAATGCATACAGACGCTGATTAAAGTGGGTAAAAGTGAAGAGGATGAAAATGAACAATACAGTGTGGCAATGAAGCTATTTGCAGACAACACGGGTAAAACGCTCTCTAAATTTATCAATACCACGGTTGAAATGTCTGCGTCTTCAATGGAGTTGTTACAAAAAGTGAATACGATTGCTGAAGAGCTGCCGCTCGTTGTCTCTGCGTTAAAAGATATTGATCAGATATCGTCTCAAACTAATTTATTGGCGCTCAATGCTGCCATTGAAGCGGCTAGAGCGGGTGAAGCGGGAAGAGGGTTTGCCGTTGTCGCGGATGAAGTGAGGGCGTTATCAAATCGTTCATCAGGGTTCAGTGAATCAATCCAGTCTAAAATTAAAAATATCTGTATTCGTATTGAGGATTTATCAGAGGGAGTGAAAGTACTCGCCTCCCAAGATGTGACCTATATTATGGACTCAAAACGTTATATGCAGGATGCCCTTAAAAAGATCATTGAAAAAGCAGAGTCTGATGAAGAGGTCACTAAGAGACTCGATGGAATTTCAACACGCTTAGAAGAATCAATTTTTAATGCCATTCGTGCGCTACAATTTGATGATATTAATAGTCAAAACATCATTTTTACAAATGAGACGTTAGCCTTCTTATCTGAAGAGTTAGATGCTTTAAATTTTAATGACTTCGAATCAGTTAAAAAAGATGTTCATTCTTATGCCGATAAAATCAAACAGCGCCAAGATACGGCGAGAAACCCCGTTTCTTCAAGCGATATCGAAAGTGGCGATATCGATTTATTTTAATAGATAAATAAGAGAGTAATTTATGGGTGATACCAATATTATTTCATTACCAGATAAATTTGATTTTAGTTTTCATAAGGAATTTACCAAAGAATACGATGACTCAATTGTGAATACAGACATATCTGAAATAGTGCTGGATTTTAGTCGAGTTAATTATCTCGACAGCTCTGCATTAGGGATGATGGTTTTACTTTATAGAAAAGCACAAGCATGTAATAAGAAAGTAGCAGTTAAAAATGTATCAGGGAAAACAGCTGAAATACTAAAAATGGCAAATTTTCAAAAATTGTACGCGTTTGAATGAGAATATAGGTATGAATAATTTAATCGTTAAATTATTGCTAGTTAGTAATGATTATGTAGTCGATTCAATGTTATCTGAAGTGTTTTCGAATAAAAATTTCGAAATGAAAGTGTACAATACCTTTTTTGAAACACGCTTAAAATTAAAAACGAAAGAGTTTTCATTAATAATAATAAATGATGATATGTTAAGTGATGAATCATTATTCTCTTTTGTTCTAGAGTTTTCATCAAGATATCCTATTGTAATTCTTACAGATAAGGATGATGGAGATAATATTGAGAAATATTTCAAAATTGGAATATCGGATTATTTTATAAAACCACTTAATATAAAATTATTCTGGCCAAAAATTAAAAAAATATTAGACGATGATATTCAAAAAAGTAAATATAAGGAAGAGTCGAAGTTGCTTGGTGAACTTATGCATCAGCATAAGGTAGAAGAAAGTATCGCTTATTATGTCTACAACCATATGATAGGTGAAGAGAATAAACCGAGTTTTTTAAGTTCGTATACCCTCTCAGCAGATAATTTTAGTGGTGATATTCAGCTTCATTCCCTTAGTCCATCAGGTTCCCATTATATTTTATTAGCCGATGCGACGGGCCATGGTTTGGCCGCCGCAATCAGCGTATTTCCATTGGCTTCCATCTTTAAATCTATGATAAGTAAGGGACACTCAGCAGAAATGGTGCTTGAGGAGCTTAACTCAAAATTAGGTGATTATATCCCACCGGATAGATTTATCTCTGCCATTTTAATTGAAATCGATCTATATAGCCGACATCTAAAAATCTGGAATGGAGGTATGCCTACCGCATTAATTTATACAGATAATATGGAAAAAGTAGCTGAATCGGTTTCTGAAAACATGGCGCTAGGTATTCTGAAAGATAATGATTTTGATGCAAACTTAGTTGAAATGGAGCTCCCCAAAAAAGGTTTTTTGTTTATGTACAGTGATGGACTTACTGAGCAGTGCAATAAAGAAGGTGAGGAGTTTGGTGAGGAAAGAGTATTTAATAAAATAAGTCACTCTACCCCAGATGATTTAGTTAAAGAAGTAATGGAGGAGAGTAATAGTTTTAGGGGTAATCAAGCCGTTAATGATGATATTTCTATTTGTGTGATAAATTTTGAAAAAATATAGTGAAATAATAAATTTAGAATGGAATTTTTTCAAAAGTGAATCTAATCTTAACTGTATAATTTAATTATAAATTATATTTTATTTTTATTTCGATGGAGTGAGATATGTATGAACAATAATTTGTTAATTGTTGATGATTCAGCTTCTGTTAGACAAATGATTGAAGCAACATTGAAGTCTGCCAGTTATAGCGTTACCTCTGCTAAAGATGGTAAAGAAGCATTGGATTTATGTAAAACAAAACGCTTTGACTTTGTTCTCACAGATCAAAACATGCCAAGAATGGATGGTTTAACACTGATTAAATCATTACGTGCTTTGGACGCCTATAAAAGAACGCCTCTCATCATGTTAACCACTGAAGCCGGTGATGCAATGAAAGCTCAAGGCAAAGCCGTTGGTGCTACCGGCTGGATGGTTAAACCTTTTGATCCTAAAAAATTATTACAGGTTGTTGCGAAAGTTCTAAATTAAAAACAGGGATGTTTTATGACTATTGATATGAGTCAATTCAATGATGTCTTCTTTGAAGAAAGCCAAGAGCATCTAGATGAAATGGAGCACTTACTGATGGATTTGGATCTTGAAGATCCTGATCCTGAAGCATTGAATAGTGTTTTTAGAGCTGCTCATTCGATTAAAGGTGGCAGTGACATTTTTGGTTTTAAGGCATTAACAGGCTTGACTCATGTAATGGAAAACTTACTTGATAAAGCCCGTAAAGAAACAATCACTCTTAGTGTGTCAATCGTAGATCTCTTTCTTGAGATGATTGATGTTTTAAAATCGATTCTTAGCTGCTATAGAAACGACTCTGAGATTGATTGGGAACTTGTTGGAGTAAGTACAAGGCGTTTAGAAGATGCGGTTACATTAACATCTGATGATGAGGTTACTTCGCAAGATGCTAATACATCTGATGATGAAAGTGGTTTTGGTTTTTTCGAAAGTCCAATTATCAAAGAAGAGGTTGAAGCTTTTGGTTTTTTCGATGATGACAAAAACCAAGACGAAACGACTAAAGCTGACGAAAATGATGATGGTTTTGGCTTTTTTGAAGAAGAATTAAAATCTAGCGTGACAGTAGACGCTAACGAAAATGTTTCTAAAACACATACTAATGTGGATGTGAAAGATAAAACGAATGACACAAATAACTTAGTTGATATAAAAAGCGTACAAACAAAACAGGCTAAAGATAAAAAAACGCAAAAAGCCACTGAATCCTCAAGTGAGTCGTCAACCATTCGTGTTGAGACATCAAAAGTAGATACCTTAGTCAACTTGGTTGGTGAGTTGGTCATTACTCAATCAATGCTAAACATGATTGAAGAAGAGGTTGATGAATCGATCAGCGAAAAAATGTTAATCGCTTTAGTTGAGTTAGAAAGAAATACGAGGGAAATTCAAGAAGCGGTTATGTCTATTCGAATGCTGCCTATTTCTTTTGTGTTTAACCGTTTCCCGCGTTTAGTCCGTGATTTATCTAGCAAGCTTAATAAGACAGTTGAGTTAATCTTGGAAGGTGCTGCCACGGAAATTGATAAAAGTTTAATCGAAAAATTAGCGGATCCTCTTACCCACCTTGTTAGAAATAGTATAGATCATGGTATAGAGCTTCCAGAGGATAGGTTAAAAGCTGGTAAGACTGAAAAAGGCAGCATTACCTTACAAGCGCAGCAGAAAGGCGGCTCAATTGTCATTAGCATTTTAGATGACGGGGCCGGCTTAAATCGCGAAAGAATTTTAAATAAAGCAAATGAGAACAATATCCCACTTCCAAAAAATATTCAGGATAACGAAGTTTGGAACCTGATTTTTGCACCTGGCTTTTCAACTGCAGATCAAGTAACTGATGTGTCCGGTCGTGGTGTTGGTATGGATGTCGTGAAACGTAATATAGAAACATTAGGCGGTCGTATTGAGATTGAATCTATTGCTGGAAAAGGGACCACGTTTCATATTCATTTGCCACTAACCCTTGCCATTGTTGATGGAATGACTGTTGACGTTGCCGGTGAAATTTTCGTGGTACCTCTTGTCAATATTATTGAGTCAATCCAACCTGATAAAACTCAAATTCGACTCATAAAAAATGAGCCCTTGTTATGGGTGCGTGGCGAATATTGGCCAATCATTCCGTTAGGTCAATGTCTATCTGTTGATAATGCCATTGATGACCCTTCAAAAGGAATTGTTGTACTAGTAGAAAGTGCAAAAAAACGTTTCGGTTTATTGGTCGATGATCTAGTCGGTCAGCAGCAAGTCGTAATTAAAAGTCTCGAAAAACATTATAAAAGAGTACCTGGTGTTGCAGGAGCAACAATAATGGGGGATGGCAGTGTCGCGATGATTCTTGATGTCGAGTCACTTTCTAACTCCGTCACTTCACAAGAATACGTGCAACAGGCGGAAGCAATATGAATCAAGCTTCAAGTGATAAAGAAAACTTAATTATGGATGGACAGGAATTCTTAACCTTTATATTAGGAGATGAACAGTATGCTCTAGATATTATGACGGTGAAAGAAATTCGAGGATATGAGGCCGTCACCAAGATTGCAAATGCTCCGCCTTTTATTAAGGGCGTTTTAAACCTAAGGGGCGATATAGTCCCTATTATTGATTTACGCATTAAATTTGATGTAGGAAAGGTAGCGTATGATGACTTTACCATTGTCATCATGCTTAACATTGCTAACCGGGTCGTTGGTATTGTGGTAGATGGCGTCTCAGACGTTATCAACTTATCTTTGAATGATATTAAGCCTGCTCCAGAGTTTGGTGTTGCGTTTGATAGTCAATATCTACATGGATTGGCGCGAGTTGAAGATCAAATGGTAATTTTAGTTAATATCGAAGCATTAATATCAAGTGATGAACTTGGCTTATACGAAAGTAATCGTGATTTAGATATTAGGGAGAATAAGAATGAGCTGGCTTAATAATTTTAAACTAACAACCAAAATGTTGACACTTGGCTTACTAGCCATAGTCGCAATTGCATTGCCTACAGGCTTTTTTATTAATACCGAAGTGGTTTTAATTAACTCTTTGGAGAAAGAGTTAGCAGGTATTGAACCTTTAAGAAAAGTGATGAAACTTGAAGGTTATATGCAAGATCACCGTGGTGCCAGTGCAATTTATCTGGCACAGAAAAATTCAAGTAAACGGGATCTTGATAATCGAGCGGATAAAGTCGTCAAACAATTATCTGAAATCCAGCCTTATTTTCGACAACTAATGCCAAATACTCAGATTAATGGACGTCTTGATTCTTTGCTTAGCAGCTTTTCAGGTCTAAGAACGGAAGTTAAGAATAATAGTATTTCAAAAAAAGATTCCTTTGCTGAACATACTAAATTGATCACCGAAATTAGTTCAAAGATGATTCCAAATATATCTGAATATTTTTATCTTAGGTATGACCCCGCGCCTGAAACATATCATTTAGTGATCGCATCAAATGATGCTTTACCACAAGTATTAGAAGGTGTTTCTAAGTTAAGAGGTTTAGGGGCAGGGGTTTTAGCTGAAGGTGTTGTTGGGATAGAGCAAGCAGGCTTACTTCACATTGCAATAAATAATGTAACGGATGCTTTTACCCTGCTCAATCATAATATTGAGGTCTCTGTTTCTAAATCAACTGATGCTCAAGTACTTGCTTTAAAAGATGAAGCGGCAAAGTTAAACCGTGAATTTACTGAATTTTCTGAGTTAATTGAACATGAAATTTTTCAAAAGCAAATTTTAGAATATTCATCAAAGCAATTTTTTGATGAAACTAGCCTTATGATTGAAGATTTTCACTTATTCGAAGAGCATGTGAACAGTGTTTTAGAGAAGCGCTTAGGAGAAAAAATTACTGAAGCAAATTGGCTTTTATATGAAGCCGCTATCTTCATATCAGTATTGATTTTGCTAAGCTTTGGATTAGGTATTGCGATTGTTAGATCTGTTCTTTTAGGTGTAAAGGAAGCAGTAGATACATCGGAAAGTATATCTAAGAGTTCTTATGAGCACCAATTGGATATCTCTAGGAAAGATGAATTTGGTATGCTTTTTAACGCTTTATCGACCATGGCTAATCAATTAAAAATTGCTGAAATTGAAGCGAAAAGTAATTTTGCAATAAAACAAGCGATTGATAATAGTGCGACTGCTTTCATGATGGCTGATGTTGATAATAAGCTTTTTTATGTCAATCAAACGACAATTAATTTGTTTAAACAGTCTCAGGATGATATTAGAAAATGGGATGCTGATTTTGATGTTGAGTCATTAATTGGTCTTCCGCTTACTAAGCTTGCAAGTCCTGAAAAGTCTGTTGAGTTTGTTTCAACCTTTAATAAAATGACCTCAAATGTCGAATCGAAAACTAATATTGGTGAACGTACCTTTAATCTAAACGCGAATCCGGTATTAGATGAAAGTGGCGCACACCTAGGTTCATGCATTGAATGGGATGATATTACTCAAGCCTTGATTACGGAAGAAGAAACAGCTCGAGTAATGGCATCATTAAATTGCACTACGACAAATGTCATGATTGCAGATGCAGATAGAAATATTTGTTATATGAATGATAGTGTTGTGAAAATGCTGCAAGATTCTGAGGCTGATTTAAGGGCTGTATTGCCGCACTTTAATGTGGCAACTACCTTGGGGAGTAATATTGATATATTCCATGCTAACCCTGCTCATCAGAAAAATCTTCTTGAAAAACTTCAAACAAGTTATTCCTCACAAATTAAAGTGGGCAGACGTCATTATCGTCTTATTGCAAATCCGATTATGTCAGAAGATGGGAGACGCTTGGGCTCTGTTGTAGAGTGGCTAGATAGAACTTTAGAGGTTGAGGCGGAAGAAGAGATTGCTATGTTGGTGTCAGCAGCCGTTGATGGTAATTTCTCAGAAAGAGCCAGTACAGAGAATAAATCAGACTTTATGTTATCCATGGCAGAAGGCCTTAATAAATTACTGGATACAGCCGATGTTGGTCTAAGTGATGTATCTAGGGTGTTATTAGCCCTTTCTGAAGGCGATTTGACTGAAAAAATAGATGCCAACTATAAAGGTACTTTTGACCAGCTTAAAAATTACTCTAATCAAACAACCGAGAGTTTAGCGAGGATCATCGGCGAGATAAGATCGGCAGCGGATACTATCAATACCGCATCTGTTGAGATTGCTCAAGGTAACGCTGATTTGTCAAATCGAACTGAACAACAGGCTGCCAGTCTAGAAGAAACTGCATCTAGCATGGAGGAGTTAACCGGTACGGTTAGGTTAAATGCGGATAATGCGAAACAAGCCAATGCTCTCGCGTCAAAAGCATCTGAAGTGGCTGTCGGTGGGGGTGATTTGATTCAACAAGTTGTTCATACCATGGCATCTATTAATGAGTCGTCGCAAAAAATCTCTGACATCATTGGTGTGATTGATGGAATCGCTTTTCAAACAAATATTCTTGCCCTAAATGCAGCGGTCGAAGCGGCGAGAGCGGGTGAGCAGGGGCGCGGTTTTGCGGTGGTTGCGTCTGAAGTTAGAACGCTTGCGCAGCGATCTGCAAATGCAGCGAAAGATATTAAAGCGCTTATTTCAGACTCGGTGAATAAAATTACAGATGGTAATGCTTTAGTGGGACGGTCTGGCGATACCATGAAAGAGATAGTGACATCGATTAAGAGTGTTAATGACATCATGTCTGAGATAGCCGCCGCATCCGCTGAGCAATCAGCTGGTATCGATGAGATAGGTAAGGCGGTCACTCAAATGGATTCAATGACGCAGCAAAACGCGGCCTTGGTTGAGCAAGCCGCAGCATCAGCTGAAAGTATGCAAACTCAAGCTGATCAATTAACGACGAGAGTAGCAACATTCAAGTTAGCTGACAGTTTGGGTGAAGATGAAGTACAAGAGATTGTAAAGCCCATTAAAAAGCTAGCGCCTAGAAGAATTGAAACCGTTAAGAGGAGAGTGGCACCTCCCGCAATGAAGTCTCAACAAACGGAAGATGAATGGGAAGAGTTTTAATTGTTAAATTCACTCAAGGACGATAATCATGAGTTCTTATATACCAATGAGGACTTCGAGCAAGTTAGGTTATTTTTAAATAAACTAACAGGTATCAACTTAGCCGATAGCAAGGACGCTATGGTTTATAGTCGACTAGTCAGAAGGGTGAGGACGTTAAATTTATCAAGTATTGCTGAGTATTTAGCGTTTGTTTCTTCAAATAGCTCAGAAGAACAAAACTTTATTAATGCATTAACAACAAATTTGACCTCCTTTTTTAGAGAAGAGCATCACTTTCAAGTATTAAAAGATTACCTACTATCAACACCTGGTGTTAAACGTATTTGGTGTGCAGCATCAAGTACGGGGGAGGAGCCTTATTCAATTGCAATTAGTGTGGTTGAGGCACTGGGTAAGTTTGATAGCAATATCGAAATTATCGCATCAGATATTGATAGTAATGTATTAGAAACAGCGGCACTTGGTATTTATCACGAATCAAGAATACAAACCCTAAGCTCCTCTATGAAGAAGCGTTTCTTTCATAGGGGGACGGGTTCTAATGCTGGGTTTGTCAGGGTCGTTCCAGAATTAAGGAAAATGGTAAAGTTTAAACAAATTAATCTATTGGATAGTAAATGGCCGGTTGAGCTGCCTGTTAATGTCATTTTTTGCCGTAATGTCATGATTTATTTTAACCGTGAAATGCAGGAAGCTTTGTTGACTCGTATGGTGAGTTTATTGCCAAAGGATGGATTATACATAGCAGGCCATTCGGAGAACTTTTCTTACTTTTCTCATGTTGTTGCGCCCGTTGGCAAAACAACTTACAGGCCGGCGTAAAGGAGAATACCTGGATGTCTTTTGATTTTGATAACGTTCATGTTGCAACTCATCAGTTCTATGATAGTAACTTTCATGAAAATGCGATTAAAGTCTTACCTGGGGAGTATTATGCGACTAAGGAGAGGAAGCTAATAGTAACGGTACTTGGTTCATGTGTTTCGGTTTGCCTTAGAGATCCTATCTCAGGAATTGGTGGTATGAATCACTTTCTATTACCTCAAGATGAAAGAGAATCATCTGGAATTTTAACGGCATCAGCCCGATATGGGGTTTATGCAATGGAGATATTAATTAATCATTTGATGAAACTCGGGGCTAGAAAAGAATATTTACAAGCTAAAATATTTGGTGGTGCCAATGTTTTACCGGGCATGCCTAACTCTACAGTGGGTGATAAGAACTCTGATTTTGTTAGGATGTATTTATCTAAAGAGCATATTGAGGTTTACAGTAGTGACCTACAAGGTGCGCAACCAAGGAAAGTCTTCTTCTTTACCGATACTGGCAAAGTGATGATTAAAAAACTTAAATCTGCCCATATCGCACCTCTAGTGAATAGGGAGTCGGTTTATCAAACTGATATATCAGAACACACAAAAACAGGTGATATCGACTTATTTTAATGCACTCTTATTAAAAGGATTTTTATGAAGATTAAAGTGTTAGTCGTAGATGATTCAGCGTTAATCCGCAGCTTAATGACAGAAATCATTAAAAATTCTAAAGATATGGAGCTAGTTGGAACCGCTCAAGATGCATTTGTTGCACGGGATTTGGTAAATAAATTTGCGCCAGATGTAATTACACTGGACATTGAAATGCCAAAAGTGGATGGCTTAACATTCTTAACTCGGTTGATGAAAGCAAGACCAACGCCAGTTGTAATGATGTCGACGTTAACGCAAGAAGGTGCAGAAGCGACCTTTAAGTCATTAGAATTAGGGGCCGTTGATTTTATCGCCAAACCCAGTTTTGACGTCGTCAATGGTATTAACCAATACTCTGAACTCATTACAGACAAAATTAGAACCGCTTACCAAGCTAATGTTCGACGAAAACCAAGGCTGATAAATCCCCCCGTAAAGTCATTAAACTCAATAAAAAGTACAAAGATAATTGCTATCGGTGCATCTACTGGAGGGACTGAAGCAATACGAGAGTTATTAGAGTGTTTTCCCTCAAATTCACCGGGAATCGTTATTACACAACATTTACCACCAGGTTTTACCCATTCGTTTGCAAATAGATTAGATAGGTTAACGCAGCTTAATGTTTTCGAGGCAAAAGGAGGAGAAATTATTTCACCTGGTATGGCTTTTTTAGCGCCTGGCGGGAAGCATTTAACGGTTATTAAAGTGGGAGGGAGTTATGTAACCCAATTAAATGATTCTGAAAAAGTATGCGGGCATAAGCCATCTGTGGATTTGATGTTTAACTCATTAGCCGAATTTGGAATGGATAATATTATTGCTATCTTGCTAACAGGAATGGGGAAAGACGGTGCTCAAGGAATGAAAAAGATACATAAGAATGGCGGTTATACAATTGCACAAAATGAAGAGACTTGCGTCGTTTTTGGTATGCCAAGGGAAGCGATAAAATTACAGGCAGTCAATCAGATTTTGGCCTTGGAAGAAATTTCGCAGGCTGTATTTACATAGGAGAGGTATTTTAGAATTGGTTGCGGGAGTAGGATTCGAACCTACGGCCTTCGGGTTATGAGCCCGACGAGCTACCAGACTGCTCCATCCCGCGACGAATGGGTTATTAAAAACA
>Ga0105354_1000213_pt1 | contig 36559 bp, 30 predicted proteins | sample GOMGulsemesocosm_FD_83658 | JGI IMG/M metagenome (GOLD analysis project Ga0105354, IMG submission 83658) | Methane-oxidizing microbial communities from mesocosms in the Gulf of Mexico - GOM9B Gulf of Mexico | ecosystem: Environmental > Aquatic > Marine > Cold seeps | place: USA: Gulf of America...
ATTTAAAATTAAAATTATGAAGTCACAAAACAAAAACAACAAATTAGCTTTTAACAAAGCAGCGGTAACAGAATTAAACGACAACCAATTACAGGATGTAAACGGAGGATCTAGTCCTTTATGTATTGGGGTTATCATTAGTTTACTATACACTAGAAAATAAGTTACTATAATATATTTAAGGAGGAAAATAAATTTCCTCCTTAAAGTAGCTTTTAACAAAGTAGCTGAAAACCAATTACAAGAAGTAAACGGATATTTATATCTCTACAACTATAATGACTCGATAAATGCATTAAGGAGGAAATTTATTTTCCTCCTTAATATTTAATTACTTTTTATATGTTGCAATAATTTCTTTTATTCTTACTAAAGAATATGATTTAATCTTTTGTTATCAATTTTAATACTTCATTATAACCTTTCCTAACTTACTCTTTCTGTTAAATGATTTATCTAAAAAATCTCCTATAAAATCATTTTCATAAAAAACACTATCTACAACAACTTTATTATTTTCTTGCTGACTTAATATCCTAACCCCTTCTTCAAAATCTTCAGAAGAGCCTAAACAATTACCCGAAAAAGAAACGTTTCTTTGAACTAATTTAGCTATTAATGATGTCATGTTTTGGTAAGAAGCATCTGAATCTATTTTATCTGCTGATTGATTAAAGATACCACAAGTAATATACTTTGCGTCTAAATTTAAATTATCCATTAATGTATCAAGGTAAGTATCTGAAAAAGGATCAAAAACAACATCAAAAAGTAGTGTTGGATCAATATTGTATTCTTTATACTTAAATATTTTTTTAAGAAAAGGATACTCTCCTTCAACTTTCTCAATATTTTGGTTAGAATATGATATCCCATAAACATTACATTCTTTATCTCTTAAATAATTTAATATAAATAATGATGTATTTGATGTTATGGATGTTACAAGTATGTTATCTCCTTTCTTAACAGCTGCTTTTCTAAGCATTGACATTGCTGTTTGAACACCTATACTCATTCCTGCAGCTTGTGCTACAGTAATATTCTCTGGTATCTTTCTTAATTTCCCTCTATGTAGAATTTCTAATTCTTTACTTGCATGATTAGAAGGAATTCCTGGATAAGCATTAAAAGGCGCTATTGGATAAGAACAGTCTGAAACAACGTAATCTCCAATCGATACATTAGTAACGTTTTTACCTACTTTCATCACTTCTCCACAAAAATCTGATCCAATAGGATAATAAGAATCTCCTCCCTTTTTCTCTAATTTATACCATGCGTTTTCTATAACACCAAGGTCTCTGTAATTTAATGAAAAGCCTTTTTTCCGTACTAATACAGCATTCTCATTTTTATCTGCATTCTCATCAAACTCCACATCAGGAATATGAATTAACGCAATTGGAATTTTTAAAGAATCTACAGATAGGTAATAAACCTCTGTAGATTCCATCTTTTCAGCTAATGATTTACTTAATACTACTAATGCTCTCATACTTGATCAACTAATTTTTTTTCAACTCTTTTCTGCGCGTGAATTTGTTTACTATAATATTTATATAAATAATCGTACACTACCATTTCATGTACTCGTTGTTTCCCTAAAAATATTCTATTACAAACCATATGTAAATAACTTAATGCAACATTGTAATACTCTGAGGGCATTTTATTCGCGTCAGCTAAGCTTTTTAGTTCAATAGCAATTGGTTTATTTAACTCCGAACGCTCGCTTAATATTTCCCAAATAGGCTGATATATATCATCTGATTTTTCTTTACTTAAAAACCTCTCTATTACTTTCTCACTCTCTGAATACTTCGTGTTTATTTGCTTATTTAAAAGCCCTGTTCTGTTAAATTCATTTCCAAACCCAACTTTTGAAACTTTTAGCATTTGCATTTTCTCCTCTAGGTTAAACCCTAAATCATTTAATAATAAATCCATTGAAAGTAGTGCAAATTTCCAGCGTATTTGCTCTCCTGAATCCCCTTCGATCATTGTTGAAAATTTTAATGTACAATCACTATCATTAGCATATAACCTTTCTGTAGCTTCTATAGCATCAAACCCATAACGCTGTAATTCTCTTAAATAACTGTCCGTTTGTGTTTTCCAAATAATATTTTGATTTTGAAAGGGTTTAATGTTTTTTGCTATAATTGCTATGCACTCGGTTAAGTGTTGCTTATCCTTCATATGTATTCTGAATCGTAAATGGTGACCGTCAGCATCAAAATAGCGTATAAAAAACCACTTTTCAATTAATCCTTTCTCTTTTAATTCAGTAACAATTGGACTAATTGCCCTACTTAACAGTTCTTCACCTGCGCGCTCACCACAATAAAACTTATAATACAACCATTCATCCCCTGTTGAATATGATCTTACCACATCGCTTCTAATTTCCTTCTTTGTCGTTGGTAATTCTAGTGCTTTTTCTGCTTTTTTATAAGATGCAACTGCAAACTCATTACAGTAATTTTTTGTAGCTCCGTTTTCTTTAAATAAAAACTCTTTAAGCTGAACAAGTCGCTCCCCTTTAAGCATCATACAAAAAACATTACAACTTAAGTCATTTTCAAAGTTTATAACAACCTCATTATCCCCTTGCACGAAAGAAACGATATTAGGGATCTTCTGTTGTTTCTGGAATTCTCTAACGGCGTCTATCTTGTTTTTAGATTTCACTAATTGTTTTATTTTTTCTTCTTTGATATTCCAAGTTGCTCGAGACAACACAATATCTTTATAGCTTAACCTTGGATTAAACTCAAACTGATGTTGTAGTTCTCCCCAAGAAAAGTTTAATCCTAAGCTTTCTTGGTTTTGAAGCTCACATAAGAAGTGATAAACTGGTAGCGCATTTGCACTATAATTATGTGCATTTCCTAACTTTGGAAGAACCTCCTTATTTAATCTTTTTGACCTTAATACAATCTTATTGTTTTTTATAGAAATATATAGGTCCTCCACAAGTATTTGATTTTCCTTTGGAAGTGATGAGTTTCCTAAATAAGGTATTTCATAATCTCGTTGAAACTTCCTGTACAATATATTCCCTGTACGTGCTTGTGGTAGATGAATAACTTCTGCTAATACTTTATCTGGATGCAATGCTTTTTCTTGCTCAGAAATTTCATGAGATAAAGTTATTAAATCCTCATTTAAATGCCCAAAACGTCCAATTAACCCATTTGCAGATGGTCCCCATACCGATTTTAAATGTATTTTTTCTTCATCAGTTTCGTTAAATAAACTAAAAAACACTGAAAAACTATCCGGATACAATTGTTCATTTTCTTCAAACATATTGATTTCATCATCTGTCAATTCAATTTCAGTACTGTTATTTTTATACCCCTCTAGTAGTTTGTTTAATAAAAATAATTTTTTATCATCCAGCTTTACATGCTTATCATTCGAAAACGCTCCTTGTATTGCTAAACCATCAATTAATGGAGTTTTTGCTCCTGACTGATATCCATATCCAATACCAATATCTGGGTCTAGAACTTTAACTAATGGCTGTTCATACTCTTCATAACGCGCTAAAAACTTTTGCTTAAAGTCCTTTAAATTCTTGTTTTCTGCTTTAAACTGTAGTTTATTTAATACTGTTACAGCGGTACGTAATTTTTTTAATGTTTTATAGCTTAATGTCGCTTCTGTAAAATCTCGATAAGCATCTATTTGAAATAGTTTTGTAATATCTACATCCTTTATTTCATTTTCTAAAAGTTGATGTATTTCTTTGTATGCTTTAGGATCATTAAAAATAGTCGTGTCTAAAACACTAATTTTGGTTTTTAGTTTAACAAGTAAATCTTTTAATACTTGAGCTTCATAAAAATTAAATCGATCTTCTGAAAACTTACGAATCAACTGTTCAAAATAATCATCTCCCGTAAGAGTAAACTCTAATTCACTAACTAAAAATTGCCCATCTATTAATGTATTAATAAATTCTAATGCATCATTTTCATTAATATCATCCGATATTAATACGCGAACTAAATCTTCTATCAGGACTCCCTCTTTGGATCTATCAATTATTAAACTCAAATAATCATTAGCCTCCACTTCTGAAATTTTATGAAATCTCGCATTCTTTTTAAAATAGTATTCCACATATCTAAACTTATCAAATACCGTGTATAAAGATGTGTTAGGGTAATATTTTAATACTTTTCTTACGGATGCTTCTTTTGTTAAAATTGGCAAAAAACTTCCAAGAAAATACATATCGTATTTTGTAAACCTACTAATAGAACTCTTGTCAAAGTTAATATCTGTTTTGGCCGCCATATCAATGGCAGAAATTGTAGCAAACAACCCAAAAGGAGTACATCTATTTGTTAATCTAGACGTATATTTATAAAGAGAGCCTTTAAGGCTTTTTAATTCTTCCTCTTTTTGAAACTCTTCTCCTTTTTCCCATAACTCTAATGCATTATATATATTTGGCGAACCAATGAATAATGCCTCTCTGTTTTCTTTTTTACTAAAAATTTCTTGAATTTTCTCCCATGTTATGTCCAACTCTTTTGGAACTAAAGGGGTTCTTACTATTGCTTTTGAACTAAATGAATAATTTTTCATGATAGGTTGTTGTTTTATATTTTTAACTTGATAAGTTGTTCCACATTCTTGAATAATACCCTTGCTTTGATAATAACTCGGTGTGTGTTCCGTTTTCTATAACTTCCCCTTTTTTAAAAGTATAGATGACATCTGCTCTTACTATAGATTGTAATTTGTGTGCTATAACAATAATTGTTTTTCCTTGTGCACAGAGTTCTTGTACCAATGACCTAATTACTAATTCAGATTCTGAATCTAAGGCTGAAGTAGCTTCATCTAAAATTAAAATTTCCGGATCTTTATATAACGCTCTAGCAAATGCAATTCGCTGTCTTTCTCCCCCAGATAAATTAGCTCCAAACTCCCCTAAATAAGTATCAAATCCATTAGGTAGTGATTCGATAAAATCATATGCCCCTACTTTTTTACTCACATCAACAATTCGTTGCATATCAGGGTTTTGTTCTCCTATAGCTATATTTGATGTAATTGACCCATCAAACAATTCTACATTTTGAGGAACTGTTGTCACTAGTGCATTAATACTATTCTCGTCTATATACTTTAGATCATAATCCCCAATTAGGATTTTTCCATTATCTGGCCTGTATATACTTTGAATTAATGATGCTATTGTACTTTTCCCACTACCACTTTCGCCAACTAAAGCGGTAAATTTTCCTTTTTCAATTTTTAGATTTAACTCTTTAAAAATTGATCTTCCTAATTCATAAGAAAAATCAATCTTATCAAACACAATATCCCCTATATTGTTCTTTGTTAAATTAATATTAGCGTTTAATTTTTCATTATCAAGGTCCATAATTCCAAACAACCTATCAGCTGCGATCATGGCATTTTGAATAGATTTGTTTGTCCCTATTAATTGTGATGCTGGTCCTGTGAAATATCCTATTACGGAATAAAAAGAGAATAATTCCCCAGGTGTAATTTCTCCATCAATTACATAAATTGTTCCTGCCCATAATAATATTACCGTAAAAAACCTTGAAACAAAATCAGTAGAAATAGTAGAAAAAATATTATTTAACCCTGAACTATAAATACTTTTCAACAGATCAATAAACTTTAACTCTGTTTTATTTTTTGTAAAATCTTCTAATGACAATCGTTTTACCGTACCAATATTTTTTATTGACTCAACAAGCTGTGCCTCTAGCATAGCATTTTTTTCCATTATCTCACGTTCTACCTTTTTATTTAATCTATTTACAATGAAATAGATTATGATATATACTGGTATGATTAATGTGATAATCAGTCCTAATTTCCAATAATAGGTATACATAAAAATGAATGAAAAAACTACAATCATTACATTTACAGAAATACTCAACGCTGTTTCATTTATAAGCATCCTAATTTTTACAGCATCACCAATTCTAGACATAATTTCTCCAATACGCATGGTATCAAAGAATTTCTGAGGCATCGTAAATAAATGCTTATAGTATCCTAAAATCAGTCTTGAATCAATCTGTTGACTTGTTTTTAATATAAAAACATCTTTAAGTGACCCAAATATTAATTGTAATACAAGGCAGATAATCACAATAATACTCATTAAGTTTAACAAGCTTTTATTACCACTCACAATTACAAAGTCAGTAATCTTTTCAATATAAATAGATATTGAAAATCCTAATAATGTATAAATCACAGCCCCTATAATTGCTTGTATTAAAACATATTTATGTGGCTTTAATAAAAAAAATATTCTTTTAAAATTAGATATTTTTTCATTTCCTTCTTTAAAAATATCTTCATCAGGAATTAATATTAACAAATATCCAGTAAATAATTTCTCAAACTCCTCTAAGGTCTTTTTTTCCTCTTTTCCTGTAGCAGGATCCATCACTAGTACATGTTTATCTGTAACACCATATATGACCATATAGTGTGGTATTTCATGCCCATCATGGTGCACCATTACATGCGCAATAGCTGGCAAAGGAACGTCTTTCAACCCTTCTAAAGAAGCCTTTACCCCTTTTGCAAGAAACCCTAATTTTATTGCTGCTTCCCGTAAACCTAATAATGTAGTTCCTTTTTTATTTGTACTAGCATATTGTCTGATACGTGCTATAGGTAAGCTAAGCTTGTAATGCTCCGATACTGAAGCCAAACAAGTAGCTCCACAATCGCTTAAATCATGCTGTTTTATTGCTATTCTACTCATTTTTATTATTGTAAGGGTTAATCCAATTGTCTATACTATCAAATAATAATTGTGAAAGACTTCTTGTTGTTAAGAAAAAACGACTTGTATTAGTCATTCCTTTTTTCAATTTACCAACTGATCCATTTCTTAGAAACAAGCATTTTTCATTTATAGAACTTCTTATTTTATAAACAGGCATATTATTAACAAAAACAATATCAGAACCAATTTCAGTGATATTTCCTGTGGCAAACCCCCATTGATTAGAGTTATAAGCGTCTATTTGATATTTAGCCTCAGCTTTCTCAGCTATAAACCCTATATCAGAAGGAGATACATACGTTTCAATAATTAAATTTTTATCTGGTGAAATTTGCGCAATTAGATTTCCGAGTGCAACAGTACTTCCGTCTGTAATTCCTTGTACATTAATTAATTCCCCGTCAATAGGAGCTATAAGTACATACCTATTTTCTTCCTCTATTAATTGACTTTCACTTGATTTAGTGTTGTCACTAGATTGTTTAAAATTTGTCAATTCTTTCTGCCATGTTAGATTTGCTTGCTTAATAAAATTAACTCGATCATTCTTTAGTTTATTAAGCGTTAGTAATTCTTTATCATAATCTGATTGTGAAATTACCTTCTCTTTAAATAGATATGCTGCCCTATCATACTCTGTTTTAGCATTCTTAATTATAACATTAAAGTTATAAAGCTCCTGCTGATATTTTAAATGCTCAGTTTTATAATGTTCTGTTTTTATACTAGTATAATCCTTAGACAATAGTTTGGTAAGATCTTCTATAAAACCCTGATAATCTATCAGTTGAATTTCTAGCAACTTTTTTTGTTCTTGTAATATTTTTTGATCAATAATCAATAGTGTGTCTCCTTTCTTCACCTTCTTATTTTCAAAAACATTATATTCAGAAATTCTACCTGATGCTGGAGGATAAATTGACACAATATTCTCTTGGCTAATTATCCTTCCTCTACTTGTGGTATACAAATCAATTTCGATAAACGGTAAAGAGATAAATCCTACTACTAGTGTGAGTACAATTATCCAGAAAATCCAGTTGGATTTCTTACTATATTTTGCAATATGATACTCAACAGTATTGTGCAAAATATCTTCTGGGAAAATATTATTTTCTTTCATATCCAATTAAATTTATTAATGTTAAACCTAATTAGATCATTCCATAATCTAATAAACATATTCTTGAGTTTTCATCAAAACAACATATTATTATGAATGCATACAAGTTTACCCATCCTATTTTTATAAAATAGAACAGCTAAAACAACTTCTAACCCTTTAAAAAATAAGCAATTACATGAAAATTAGTTTTCTAAAAGTCATTTTTCAACTTTTGGAAAATTTTTAGTTTTTACACTCTATTTTTAATAGAAATTCAAAAAACATTTTCTCTATTTAAATTAAATTTATGTAGCTTTGTTTCCTTAGTCATAAGACTATAAACTCCTTAATTTATGTTTCTAGAAAACACCGTAAATCATAAAGAAAAATTTGGCTGGATTGAAGTCGTATGCGGCTCCATGTTTTCTGGTAAAACGGAAGAATTAATCAGACGCTTAAAACGAGCGCAATTTGCCAAACAACGTGTTGAAATTTTTAAACCATCTATTGATACTCGATATGACGACGGAATGGTAGTCTCACACGATGCTAATGAGATTAGATCAACTCCTGTTCCTGCAGCAGTAAACATTCCAATTTTAGCGGATGGTTGTGATGTAGTTGGTATTGATGAGGCGCAATTTTTTGATGAAGGAATTGTAAAAGTGTGCAATGACCTTGCAAATAAAGGTATCCGTGTAATTGTAGCAGGATTAGATATGGACTTTAAAGGAAATCCTTTTGGTCCAATGCCAGCATTAATGGCTACAGCAGAATATGTTACCAAAGTACATGCTGTTTGTACTCGTACTGGAAATTTAGCGCAGTATAGTTACCGTAAAGCAGCAAGTAATGATATTGTATTGCTTGGTGAAAATGAAGAATACGAACCTTTAAGTAGGGCTGCTTATTATAAAGCAATGCTTAGTGAGCAAATAAAAAACTTTGATGTTGATTCGGATGAATTTTCAATTTAAAACATTCCATTAATGTCTAAAATTCAGGAAACTACTTTAGAAATTGACCTTAATAAACTCAAACATAATTTCGAGTATATTAAAAGTAAACTACAACCTAAAACTAAATTTTTGGCAGTAGTTAAAGCATTCGCCTATGGTAGTGACGCTGAAACAATCTCCCTTTATTTACAAGATTTAGATATTGATTATTTAGCGGTAGCCTATGTTAGTGAAGGAATACAATTACGGAAATATGGTATTCACAAACCCATTATAGTATTACATCCGCAAGCTGTTAATTTTAAAACGCTCATTGAATATTGTTTAGAGCCTAACTTATATAATTTTAGAGTTTTAAATGAATTCATTGCTGTCGCTACTGAATTAAATCAAAATAATTTCCCTGTTCATATTAAGTTCAATACTGGATTAAATCGATTGGGGTTTAAAGCTAGTGCAATTAAAGAAATAACTGATATTACCAACTCAAATAACACAATAAAAGTTACTTCTATTTTTTCTCACTTGGCAGCTAGTGAAGACTTAAACGAACGAGAATTCACACAACAGCAAATAGCTCTATTCAAAACTATTAGAGTCGACTTCGAAACTTTATCAAATCACAAACCTTTTGCACATTTAACAAATACATCTGGTATTTTTAATTATCCTGATGCACATTTTGATATGGTTCGTACGGGTATTGGTCTATATGGCTTCGGTAATTCTGAAACTTACAATAAAAAATTAAAACCAATAAGCTCTTTAAAATCTGTTATTTCACAAATACACACAGTTCAGAAAGATGAAAGTGTCGGTTACAACAGGGCTTATATTGCTAACAAAACAACAATAACTGCCACCATACCTATTGGCCATGCTGATGGTCTTTCAAGACAATATGGTAACGGAAATGCTTACGTATGTATTAATCATCAGAAAGCCCCCATTATTGGAAATGTGTGTATGGATATGATTATGGTTAATGTCACCAATATCAAGTGTAAAGAAGGTGATGAAGTAATTATCTACAATGGGGAACATACTGCTTCTAATTTTGCCCAATCAGCAAATACCATTTCTTATGAAATCATAACAGCAACTTCTCATCGGATAAAACGAGTAATTAAACGATAAAGTTTTATGGTCTCTAGCATATTATTTTACCTTTAAAAAAAAACTGTACATTCGTATTTAATCTAACTAATTTTAAAAAAGATCATACATTATGAGCATGATAAAAGAATTTAAAGATTTCGCAATGAAAGGAAATCTTGTTGACATTGCAGTAGGTTTCGTCATGGGAGCTGCTTTTAAAGAAGTAGTAACTTCATTTACAGGAGGAATCGTTTCTCCATTAATTGGATTAATTTTCAATGCTGATTTCAAAGATTTAAAATACGTGGTAAAAGAAGGTATTGCAAATGTTGAAGGTAAAATAGAAGGGGAAGTTTCTGTTCTATGGGGAGCATTTGTAACAAACATTATCGACTTTATTATTGTAGCATTTGTAATGTTTTTAATTGTTAAAGCAGTTAACAATATGAAGAAAAAAGAAGAGGAAGCTCCAGCTGCACCAACAGGTCCTAGTCAAGAAGAATTATTAGGAGAAATTAGAGATTTATTAAAAAAATAAATACTACACATATTAATAAAAAAAAACCACTCTAACAGGGTGGTTTTTTATATTAATGTCGTTTTTATAACATTTTGTGATATTATGCTTTTAGGGGAAAAAATTAATCATCATAAACCATAAATACCTACTTTTGCATGAGTTATAATAATATTTATAGGCGCAAGCCTCAATAAACAAAACCCCTTAATAGGGTTAAAAATAAAACTGACATGAAAGTAGCAGTAGTAGGAGTAACAGGAATGGTAGGAAACATAATGCTTGAAGTATTAAAGGAAAGAAATTTTCCTATAACGGAATTAATTCCGGTAGCTTCGAAAAAATCTGTAGGAAAAAAAATCACCTACAATAATAACACCTATACTGTTGTAGACTTAGAAACCGCAGTAGCTTCAAAACCAGATATCGCTTTATTTTCTGCTGGAGGAAATACTTCATTAGAGTGGGCTCCGAAATTTGCTGAAGCAGGAACTACAGTTATTGATAATTCTTCTGCATGGAGAATGGATTTAGACAAAAAATTAGTTGTACCTGAAATAAACGCAAGTGAACTCAGTAAAAACGATAAAATTATAGCAAACCCTAATTGTTCTACCATACAAATGGTATTAGCTTTAGCGCCATTGCATAAAAAATACACTATTAAACGAATTGTAGTTTCTACATATCAATCCATATCAGGTACAGGTGTAAAAGCAATAAAACAATTAGAGAATGAACTTTCTGGTATTGAGGGAGAAATGGCTTACCCACATCCTATTCACCAAAATGCATTGCCACATTGTGATGTATTTGAAGAGAATGGCTATACTAAAGAAGAAATGAAGTTAGTGCGTGAAACGCAAAAAATTCTGGGTGACAAAAGCATTGCTGTAACTGCAACTGCAGTTAGAATCCCTACCTCTGGAGGGCATAGTGAAGCGGTAAATGTTCAATTTAAAAATGATTTTGATCTAACGGAAGTTCGTAACTTATTAGAAAATACCCCTGGAGTAACTTTGCAAGATAACCCAGTAACAAATACTTATCCGATGCCTATTTATGCTAAAGGTAAAGATGATGTTTTTGTAGGTAGGATTCGTCGTGACGGTTCACAAGAAAACACTTTAAATTTATGGATCGTTAGTGACAACCTTCGTAAAGGAGCAGCTACTAATACTGTTCAAATAGCAGAACACCTGATTAACAATAACTTAGTTTAAGAATTAAATTTTATTTAATCGAAGTAATCAGCTAATTAATCGGATAATATTTTTTATCCGGTTAATTTCCCCTAACTTAGTGACTAGCTTAAATTCTGTAATTCAATTAATTAACTAAATTATTTGTTTTTATTATGGGATCAAACTACACACTCATTATCCGATTTTTATTAGGGGTAATCCTAATATTTTTAGGCGCAAACCAATTTGTGCATTTTTCTAATCTATTTTATTTTTCTGGCGAACTATTTGGCTTAAATCCTTTTGATTTATTTTTTGGTAGTTTATTCTTTATTTCTGGTATCGCAATACTATTTAACAAGGCTACGCCTTTAACTTTAATCATCTTAACCTTTTTTGCCATACAAGTCTTCTCCTACCTTATAAAAACCAATCCTAAAGATATTATAAGTCCAATTGGTTTGGTTGGTTTATTAATACTACTAAACCTAATAAACAACAAAAGTAAGTTCAGGAACTTATTTAAATAAGTAGTTTAAACATAAAAAAATACTCTTATTATTTATAAGAGTATTTTTTTATGTTTAAATTTGATACCCTATCATTAAAAAATAATGTTCATGACTAAAAAAATTATTGTCACTCTTTTTACAATTGCATTAATAACTGCATGTAAAACAGAAACCAGAGACGAGGCCGTAGCAATGAAAATCACATATCCAGAGACTTCAAAAGGAGAAGTAATAGACACGTATTTTGATACTAAAATAAATGACCCATATCGATGGTTAGAAGACGACAAGAGTGAAGAAACAGAAGCTTGGGTTACAGAACAAAATAAAGTTACCTATGCTCATTTAGGTAAAATTCCATACAGAAAAACATTAAACGATCGTTTATCTAAACTATGGAACTACGAAAAAATTGGTGCCCCTTTTAAAGAAGGAGATCATGAATACTACTATAAAAATGATGGATTACAAAACCAATATGTAATTTACAAAAAGAGTACAGGTGGTACAGATGAGGTTTTCTTAGACCCAAATACTTTTTCTGAAGGAGGTACTACTTCTCTAGGAAATGTAAGCTTCTCTAAAGATGGTAAAACTGTTGCTTATTCTATCTCTGAGGGAGGTAGTGATTGGAGAAAAGTAATCATTATGGATACTGAAACCAAAGAAGTAAAAGAAGACACTTTAATAGATATAAAATTTTCTGGACTTTCCTGGAAAGGAAATGAAGGTTTTTATTATTCTAGCTATGACAAACCTAAAGGAAGTGAACTTTCTGCTAAAACAGATCAACACAAATTATACTTCCATAAGTTAGGCACAAAACAATCTGAAGATCAATTGATTTTTGGTGGTACTGATGAACAAAAAAGACGTTACGTTGGTGGTAATGTTACCGAAGATGATAAATACTTGTTAATCTCTGGAGCTAAATCTACTTCTGGCAACGATTTATTTATTCAAGACTTAACTACTCCTAATGCTCCTTTAGTCCATATGGTTACAGATTTTGTATCTGATTCTTATGTAATAGAAAATGAAGGAGATAAATTATTTATTGTAACCAATTTAAACGCTCCAAATAAAAGAGTTGTTACCGTAGATGCAAAAAACCCATCTCCTAAAAATTGGGTAGATTTTATTCCTGAAACAGAAAATGTATTATCGCCTAGTACTGGGTCTGGATATTTTTTTGCAGAATATATGAAAGATGCTGTTTCTCAGATTAAGCAATACGATTATGATGGTAAATTAGTTAGAGAAGTAACATTACCAGGAGTAGGTAGCGTTGGTGGTTTTGGAGGTAAAAAAGAAGCTAAAGATTTATATTTCTCTTTTACTAATTACACCAATCCAAGTACTATATATAAATATAATCCAACAGATGGAACTTCTGAAGTATATAAAAAGCCAGAAATCGACTTTAAATCAGAAGATTATGAATCTAAACAAGTATTCTATACTTCTAAAGACGGCACTAAAATACCAATGATTATTACCTACAAAAAAGGAATTGAATTAAATGGTAAAAACCCAACCATTCTATACGGTTATGGAGGTTTCAATATTAGTTTAACACCTAGCTTTAGAATTGCTAATACTATATGGTTAGAACAAGGTGGTGTATACGCTGTTGCTAATTTACGTGGTGGTGGAGAGTATGGTAAAAAATGGCATGATGCAGGTACTCAAATGAAAAAACAAAATGTTTTTGATGACTTTATTGCTGCTGCAGAATACTTACATAAAGAAAAATATACTTCTCCAGAATACACTGCTATTTTAGGAAGATCTAACGGAGGGTTATTAGTTGGCGCTACAATGACCCAACGTCCAGATTTAATGAAGGTTGCTTTACCTGGTGTAGGAGTGTTAGATATGTTGCGCTATCATACGTTTACTGCTGGGGCAGGATGGGCATATGATTATGGAACGGCTGAACAATCTAAAGAAATGTTTGAATACTTAAAAGGATATTCTCCTGTACATACTGTAAAAGCAGGAACTAAGTACCCAGCAACGATGGTACATACTGCGGATCATGATGATCGTGTTGTCCCTGCACATTCCTTTAAATTTATAGCTGAATTACAAGACAAACAAGCAGGTGATTTACCAGTTTTAATTAGAATTGAAACCAATGCAGGACATGGAGCTGGAAAACCAGTTGCTATGCAAATTTCTGAATATGTAGATTTATTTGCATTTACATTGCATAACATGGGATTTGATAAATTACCTAATGAAAAGTAATACTATGAACAGGTTTTGCTTTTTTTTAATTATCATCCTATTAAGCTCTTGTAACAAAGCACAAGAAACTCAATTTGATTGGTTGCTTGGTCCTTGGGAAAGAGTCAATGATAAAGAAGGGTCTAAGACCTTTGAATACTGGCATAAAAAATCTAATACAGAATATACTGGTATAGGATACACGCTCAAAAACACTGACACTGTATTTAAGGAAAACCTACGACTCTTAAAAATAAACTCCATTTGGAATCTTGAGGTAACTGGTGTTAATGATACTCCAACATTTTTCAAATTTACAAAGCAAACCGCTACAGGTTTTTCTTGTGAAAACAAACAAAATGATTTTCCTAAAAAGATTAATTATTCATTTGATGGAAAAAACCTAAATGCAATAATCGCTGATGACGCTACTGAAATTTCTTTTATTTTCAAACGGAAATAACCCCACCTTTAATACAATAACGTAAAACGGAAAGTCAATTGACTTTCCGTTTTACGTTTGATATAATTGGGTTTACTCATTCAACCTACCCTTTCACACATTTCTTGTTTTTATAACAATAAGTAATAGATACATTTGATTAAACAACACCTGTCACTTTGAGCCTGTCTGAATATTTAGTATTAATTATAATTAGCCCTGACAGGCTTAATTTGACTTGTAAAAAGTTATATAATTCTCTCTTTTTCCTCTCTATATTTCTAAATAAAGATGTCTTCTAAAATTGGAATATATTAACCAATTATCAAAAAATTAAACCTCCTAAAAACAAAATTTTATAAACTTGATAATTTTTATATCTTAGCGGTATGACTCACTTTGGCACCATCCTTACTGGTATTGCATTTTCCCCTAACCTAAAAGCAAATATTTTTGAAACCTTGCGGCTAGGTAGTCTGTTAAAAGCAAGTGTTATCCTTGTACATGTTGGTGAGAAAAACGAAAAAAAAGAACAACAAATTTCCGAATACTGTAATGCCTTCCCTAAATTTAAAGAGCATATTACCATTATTTGGAAAAGTGGTAACCCGGTAGATGTAATCACAACTGCTTGTATAGAACAACAAGCAGATTTATTAATTTTAGGAGCTGCAAAACGAAAGAAATTAAATAAGTATTATTTAGGTGCTGTAGCTAAAAAAATAGCTAAAAAGGCTCCTTGTTCACTACTGTTATTTATAAAACCCTCTGTAGAAAGAGTTCCTTGCAGACATGTTGTTGTAAACGGATTAAAACATCCTAAAACACATAATACCATACAAGCCTCTTTTGAGTTTTCTAGTGCCATTGGTACTAATAAAATGACTATTGTAGAAGAAATTGATCAAAACGAGGTAACCATAAAAGCTGATGATGATAAATCATTAGAAAAATCAACTTTATTACAAGAGCAAATTATAGAACGAGAAACATCAAGAGTTTCGAAAATTTTAAATGACATAGATGAATCGTTAAAAGAAGGAATCACTATTAAGTCGCAAGGTATTTTCGGGACACGAGGATATTCTATTGGCCATTATGCTAAAATTAAGCGGGCCGATTTATTAGTAATGAATAAACCTGAAAAATCCTCATTTTTGGATAAAATTTTCCCTCAAGATATTGATTATATTTTATCTGAATTACCAACCGACGTATTAATAATCCATTGACAAACGCTAGAAACATAAAGACTTTTTTTACTGCATTGCCTAAAAATATTTTTGCTGGTTTTGTAGTATCACTTATCGCATTACCCTTAGGTATTGGTTTAGCATTAGCCTCTGAAGTTCCTCCAATTGCAGGTATTGTTACTGCTGTAATCGGAGGTGTTTTAGTATCCATTTTAGGTGGTAGCAATGTCACTATAACTGGTCCTGGGAATGGATTAGTAGGTGTAGTTGCTGGAGCAGTATTACTATATGCTGATCAAAGTGAATTATCTGGTGCTGAAGGAATATATCAAGGCTATTTAATTGTTTTAGCTGCTGTTATTTGTTCCGGATTGCTAATGCTAATTCTTGGCTTTTTACGCTTAGGAAAACTCTCTAATTACTTCCCTTCATCTGCTATTCAAGGAATGTTAGCTGCTATTGGGCTTATTATTTTAGGGAAACAATTTCATATTATGATGGGAAATAGAATTTCTAGAAATGGAAGTTTAGAATACCTGACAGAGATTCCTCAAACTATTATAAAATCATTTTTTTATAATGATACAAGCCTCACTTTTGCAATGCTCTCAGGGGTAATCAGTTTAGTGATTATGGTTTTTTATGCTAAAATAAGAAACAAATACCTACAATTAATTCCAGCCCCGATGTGGATTGTTTTATTAGCAATTGGATTCAGTTATTATTATGAATTAATTTTAAAGTTACCTAACCCTATTCATCAAAATTACATGATTTCTGGTATTCCAGAAGCACATGAAATTGTTGCCAATATTCCAAAACCTAATTTCAATAAAGTAGGTACTTTTGGTTTTTGGGCTGTTGTATTAAGTTTAACCTTAATTGCAAGTATTGAATCGTTACTTAGTATAAAAGCTGTAGATAAATTAGACCCAGAAAAAAGACGTTCCAATGTTAATAGAGATATTAAAGCTATTGGTTTTGCTAATATCATTGCTGGGTTTTTAGGAGGATTAAACGTTGTAACAGTTATTGCACGAAGTTCAGTCAATGTTAATAATGGTGCCAGTAATAGATCATCTAATTTTTTTCACGCCTCTTTTTTAGTAATATTCATAGTGCTTTTTAGTGCAGAACTAACGCGTATTCCCTTACCAGCACTTATGGCCATTTTAGTCTTTACTGGTTGGAAATTAGCACATCCTTCAAAAATAATTGACACTTTTAAAATAGGTAAAGAGCAAGGATTTATTTTCTTAACTACTTTAATAATAACTATTAGCATCGGTTTAATAGAAGGAATTGTAGCGGGAATATTTGCTACAGGATTAATTCATTTACTTATCAATAAAAGCGTAATCCCTTTCCTTAGAAACATCCTTAAACCTAATGTATTAATGTTTAAGGAAAGTGACACCAATAACTATTATGTAAGTGTAAAAAACTTTTGTACATTTTTAAACTTTAGTAAATTAAAACGAAAACTAGATAACATTCCCGAAACAGAAATAGCAATTATTGATTTTTCTTTATGTGATTTTATAGACCATACCGTAATGGAAAGTATGTCGGACTATAAAGAAACCTTTAGAAAAAAAGGTGGCACCCTAGAAATAATTGGTTTAGACCTTCTTGATGCTGGCTCTAAACATCCTTTTGGGCTAAGAAAAATCCTGCCTGTAAAAAAAGTATTAGAATCTACTGGTGTACTTACCAACCGTCAAGAATTAATAAAAAACATCGCTAAGGAATTAGATTATAATTATACCGTAAGAAAAAAAATCGAAACAGAGTATTTAGAAAACTTTATCTATTTCAAAACAAAAACTATTAATCACACGTATAATGAAATAGGGAAAAAAGATACTGTTTTTAAAGTATTTGATGTCGAGTTTTATGAAGGAGAATTTATAGCAAAAGAAGTTGTTAGATCAACAATGTTATACACAGAAGTGGAGCATCATCTACCTATTTTTTCTATATACCGAGAAGGGTTATTAGAATTATTATACCATTATGCTGGTTTTAAGGATATTAAAATTGAAAAAGAACCAACCTTTTCTAAAAAATTCTATATTAAAGGAGAAAATGATGTAGCCATACAACAATTAATTACACCTGAACTCGCCAAATTTTTACTTGTAAACCCAAATTTCCATATTGAATCTAATGGAAAAGCATTACTAATATTCACCAAAGAACGATTAGCAGGTGTAAGTGAAATTAAAAAAATGAAAGTTTTTGCTAATGATTTAAAAAAATTACTGTAATTATTATAGGGTAATTTTCTGTTAAAAAGAGAATTCTCTCTACTAATTTCAATAATTTTACAAAATCAAAAATATAATTTCATGAATTTATACCCTATAGAAGCAGGTAATTTTAAATTAGATGGTGGTGCTATGTTTGGTGTAGTCCCTAAAACTATTTGGCAAAAAACCAATCCAGCAGACAATAACAATCTTATCGATATTGCAGCACGTTGTTTATTAATTGAAAATGGAAATCGGTTGACTCTGATTGACACAGGTATGGGAGATAAGCAATCGGACAAATTCTTTGGTTATTACCATCAGTGGGGTAATTTATCTATTGACAAGTCATTAGATAAATATGGTTTTCATCGCGATGATATTACAGATATATTTATGACGCATTTGCATTTTGATCATTGTGGCGGAAGTATTGAATGGAATAAAGAAAAAACAGGATACCAACCTGCCTTTAAAAATGCAAAATTTTGGACTAATGAAAATCATTGGCAATGGGCAGTAATGCCAAACAATAGAGAAAAAGCATCTTTTTTAAAAGAAAACCTATTGCCTATGCAGGAATCTGGTCAGCTAAACTTTATGAATACGCCAACTTCAGGTGACTTCGTATCAGAATCAGAATTAGACTTTAGCGTATTATTTATTGATGGTCATACTGAAAAGCAAATGATCCCACATATAAATTATAAAGGAAAAACAATTTGTTTTATGGCAGATTTAATGCCAACCCTCGGTCATTTAAAAGTCCCCTATGTAACAGGGTACGATACAAGGCCTTTATTGAGTTTAGATGAAAAATCTAAATTCTTAAATATGGCTGCAACTGAAAATTTTTACTTATTTTTGGAACACGATGCACACAACGAGATTGTTACAGTACAACACTCTGATAAAGGAGTTGTATTTAAAGAACGGTTTACCTGTGATGATATCTTCAAATAAATCATTTAATTAATAAAATTAGAGTATGAAACTAGCAAACTAAAAATTACCTTATTAAAGTAATTAATTGCTACTTTTGTTTCCCCTTATATAATAATAAATACAGAGACACATGAAATTGATTAAACCATTATTTTTATCTGCTACAACTGCAATGATTCTTGCCAGTTGCGGCTCGTCAAATGTTATTTCTACACCAATAACAAACATTGACAGTACCCCTTTAAAAGTTTCAAAATTAACCGATACGGAATTAGATAACTGGAGTCATTTAGATTTAGTTAAAGATACTATCCCAGGAATGAGTGTTGATAAAGCTTATGAGTTCCTAAAAGGGAAAAAAGGGAAAACTGTTGTTGTTGGAGTAATTGATTCAGGGATTGACATTGAACACGAAGATTTAAAAAACGTGCTATGGACTAACAAAAAAGAAGTTGCTAATAACGGTAAGGATGATGATAAAAATGGATTTATCGATGATGTACACGGTTGGAACTTTCTAGGAGATATTAATGATGAAAACTTAGAGTTTGTACGGATTTTAAGAGATAAATCATTAGCTGACGCAGCAACTGTAGCTAGTGCTCAAAAAGAATTTGACAATTCATATCAAGAAGCTGTAGGGAACAAAACGCGGTATGAAGGAATGTTACAACAAGTAACTAATGCTGATGAAGCGCTTGCTAAACATTTTGGTAAAAAAGACTACACCAAAGATGAGGTTAAAGCTCTTGAAACAAAAGACGAAGCTTTACTACAAAATATTCAAGTAGCTGGAATGGCTTATGGTAATGGTTTTGACACACTTTCAGCTTTCACAAAAGTACTTCAAGGTGCTGTAGATCATTTTACAAGCAGCCTTAATAGTCACTTAAATATGACTAATGATTTTAGAGGGGTATTAAAGGACAACCCTAATGATATCACCGATGCTACATATGGAAACAATATTATGTGGGGACCGGATAAAGATGGTGCTTTACACGGTACACATGTAGCAGGTATTATTGCTGCTGAGCGCAACAATGAAAAAGGAACAAACGGTATCGCTCATAATGTTGAAATTATGACTATAAGAGCAGTCCCTAATGGTGATGAGTACGATAAAGATATTGCATTAGCATTTCGTTATGCAGTAGACAATGGCGCAAAGGTAATCAATACTAGTTTTGGTAAATCATACTCTACACACTCTAAATGGGTTTATGATGCAATTAAATACGCAGCTGAAAAAGATGTATTAATTGTAAATGCTGCTGGAAATGATGGTGCTGACTTGGATACAAAAAACATTTACCCTAATGATCAAGTAAATAACGGAGCCGAAATTTCTAACAACTTTTTAACGGTTGGAGCCTTAAACTTTAAATATGGACCAGAGTTAGTGGCTAACTTTTCAAACTACGGTAAAATAAATGTTGACGTTTTTGCTCCAGGAGTAAAAATTTATGCGCCAGTACCTCATAACAAATACAGACATTTACAAGGAACCTCAATGGCTTCACCAAATGTTGCAGGAGTTGCTGCTTTAATACGTTCATACTACCCTAAATTAAAAGCTGCTCAAGTAAAACAAATTTTAATGAGTTCAGGATTACCAATTAAATCTACAGTAATTATGGCTGGAGACCCTTCTATTAAGAAAACTTTAAGTGATGTTTCTACAAGTGGAAAAATTGTAAATGCATATAATGCATTAATAATGGCAGAAATGATGTCAAAATAAACCATCACTCATAATATTATACTAAACCTCAGCATTAATTGCTGAGGTTTTTTTATTTTAGACGTCCAAATATTTATCAAATGAATAAATCATTCTTCTTAAGTCTAATAGCTGTTTCATTATTTTCTTGTAAAACAGTAAAAAATAGCATACAACCAAGTATACAAACCGTTACAAATTCTACTTCTATTAACTCTAAAACTACTTATTGGCAACAACATGTAGACTATAAGATGGATATTGATATGGATGTATCAACCTATCAATATCAAGGAAAACAAGAATTAGTATATACCAATAATTCACCTGATGAATTAACAAAAGTATACTATCATTTGTATTTTAATGCATTTCAACCAGGGAGTGAAATGGATGCCCGCTTACAATCAGTACCAGATCCTGATGGAAGAATGACGACAAACATAGGAACAAAAGAAAACCCAAATATCATCAGTAGAATAAAAATATTAAAACCTCATGAAACGGGTTTTATAAAAGTAAAGTCTTTAACACAAAATGGCGTTGCTGTATCACATAAAACTGTAGGAACTATTTTAGAAGTTACCTTAAATAAGCCAATTAAAGCTGGTGAAAAAGTAACTTTTAACATGGATTTCTTAGGGCAAGTACCTTTACAAATTCGTAGATCAGGAAGAAATAATAAAGAAGGTGTGGCGTTGTCAATGACGCAGTGGTATCCAAAAATGGCAGAATACGATTTTGAAGGATGGCATGCTGATGCATATATCGCAAGAGAATTCCATGGAGTTTGGGGGAATTTCGATGTAAAACTTAGTATTGATAAAAACTATACCGTTGGTGGGTCAGGATATTTACAAAACCCTAATCAAATAGGGCACGGGTATCAAGATGCTGGAATAACTGTCCCTTCTTCAAAAGGCAAAAAACTAACTTGGCATTTTGTAGCACCAAACGTACATGATTTTACTTGGGCTGCTGACCCGGATTATATACATGACAAAATTAAAGGAGAAAATGGTGTAGACTTACACTTCTTGTACAAAAACGATAATAGCATTAAAGAAAACTGGAAAAAACTACAACCCAGAACTGCTGAATTATTAGCCTTTTTTAACAAACATATTGGGAAATATCCTTGGAAACAATACTCTGTAATTCAAGGAGGTGATGGAGGTATGGAATATGCTATGTGTACTTTAATCACTGGTAAACGTAAATTAAGTAGCTTAATTGGTGTTACTGCTCATGAAATGGCTCATGCATGGTTTCAACATTTATTAGCTACTAATGAAACAAAACACGAATGGATGGACGAAGGAATGACTTCGTATATTTCTGATTTAGCCGAAGGGGAAGGAAAAGAAAACCCTTTTGCTGGAGCATATAGAAATTATGACTATTTAATTAATTCTGGAAAAGAAGAACCGCAAACTACTTATGCTGACAGATATCATTCTAATATGGCCTATGGAATAGCAGCATATAGTAAAGGAGAGATTTTCCTAGCACAATTAGGATATATTATTGGTGAAGATAAATTTGCTGAAACCCTAAATGAATACTACAACCAATGGAAATTTAAACATCCCACTCCTAATGATTTTAAAAGAGTAGCCGAAAAAGTCTCTGGTTTTCAGTTAGATTGGTACTTAACTGGATGGACACAAACAACCAATACGATTGATTATGCAATTAAATCAGTACATGAGAACACCATTACTTTAGAACGAAAAGGAGCATTACCAATGCCTATAGACCTGATCATTGAATATACCGATGGAAGCAAAGAATATATATATATTCCTTTACAAATGGCAAGAGCAGAAAAAACAAATGCCTACCCTAATTTAAAAAGAACAGTTAAAACTGATTGGGCTTGGGCACATCCAACTTATACTCTTGAAACATCAAAGACAATTAAAAAAATTGCTATTGATCCTTCTGGTTTAATGGCTGATGTGGATAAAACTAATAATACTTTTACGAAATAAATTAACATCATGTCATTTCGAGTTAGTACAAAAACAACTGTCTGAAAAACAGCTGTTTAAACAAACATTAACAGGTTACTTCATTGCCCTTTCTTACTGACATTATTTAACTTTTTCCATAAAACAGTGATTCAAACATACCCTACAATAGAAAAATTAAAAAGTAAAAAACTTTTAGATGAACTTTTTACTTCTGGGAAAAAACTAAATGAGTATCCAATAAAATTAGTGTACAAACAACTTAATTTTGAGGATGAAGTTTTGGTAAAAGCTGGCGTGTCTGTTCCTAAACGAAATTTTAAAAGAGCTGTTGATAGAAATAGAATAAAACGATTGCTCCGTGAAGCATATAGGCTCAATAAATATATTATTCATGAAGTATTAGAAGAAAAATATGTCTGTATGTTTTTGTATCTTGGTAAAGAAATGCCAACTTTTAAAGCGGTAAATATTAAAATAGAAAATCTTTTGAAAAAGTTAGCAGAGAGGGAATCTCTTTAAATCCTTCAGTGGCTTTGATTCTCTAATACTTGCCTTGAATAAAAAATAACATCATAAAAATTAATTATGAAAGCAATATTAAAAAAACGAGTACTTATACCAGTAGCCGCAGTACTATTATTAGTAACCACTTCAGCATTTAAAAACGATTTTTTTGAAATTGCCAAACAAATAGAAATATTCACCACTTTGTTTAAGGAGCTTAACATGAATTATGTTGATGAAACAAACCCTGGTGAATTGATGGACACTGCTATAAAAAGTATGTTAAAGGATTTAGATCCGTACACAATATTCCATAATGAACAAGATGTTGAAGCGTATAAAATTAATAACTCAGGAGCATATACCGGTATAGGGGCTTCTATTAATAGAAAAGATGGTAGGCTTTTTATTGTAGAACCTTTTAAAGACTATCCTGCTGACAAAGCAGGATTAAAAGCGGGTGATGAAATTATTCAAATTGGGGATATTAAAGTAATCGATTCTAAAGATGATACTACTACACTTTTAAAGGGAGCATCAAACTCAAAAGTTACTATTACATACCTTCGCCAAGGAAAAGAACTACAAACGGTATTAACACGTTCTGGAATTGATATTGATGCTGTTCCTTTTTATACCCTTATAGAAAATAAAACAGGATATGTTATATTAAAAAAGTTTAATAGCAAAGCATATAAGCAAACTAGAGAAGCTATTGTGAAATTAAAAGCAGCAGGAGCAACACAATTAATATTAGATTTAAGAGGAAACCCAGGTGGTTTACTTCGTGAATCCATACGAATTGTAAACTTATTTGTCCCTAAAGGAGAAGTAATCGTTACCACAAAATCCAAAGTAAAAAAATACAATAAAACATATAAAACCAAAGACCAACCTTTAGATACTGAAATCCCTTTAGTGGTCCTTGTAAATGGCCGTAGCGCTTCAGCAAGTGAAATCGTTTCTGGAGCATTGCAAGATTTAGATAGAGCTGTAATTGTTGGCTCAAGAAGTTTTGGAAAAGGCTTAGTCCAACGACCTAAAAAACTAACTTACGGGACACAACTTAAAGTTACTATTTCACGCTATTACACTCCCTCTGGAAGATGTATTCAAGCCCTGGATTATCGGAATAGAGATAAGAAAGGAAATGCTGTTCGTACTGACGAAAAAAAGTACAATGCTTTTAAAACTAAAAATGGAAGAACTGTATACGATGGCGGTGGGGTTGATCCAGATATTAAAATTAGTAAAAGTGAGTATAGTAACATTTCTAAAGCTTTAATTAGAGAACAAGTTATTTTTAACTTTTGTACTGAATTTTACTACAAACATCAATACGATTCTATTGCAGATTTCTCTTTTTCTGATGCTAATTATGAATCCTTTAAACAATATGTTTCTACAAGTGATTTTAAATATAAAACAAATACCGAAAAAGCGCTGAGCTTACTAGAAAAACAAGCTACAAAAGAGGATATCCTTTTAGACTTTGAAATTGCGCAGTTAAAAAGTAGTATTGCTACTGCTAAAACAGTTGCTTTAACGAAAAACAAAGAAGAGTTATCTGATATTATTACCGACCAACTAGTTACAAGGTACTTTTATAAAGAAGGTTTATACAACTATCAACTCACACATCATGAAGCTATTAAAAAGGCAATTGATCTATTAAATTCTAACGAGTATAAAACCATTTTAAAGTAATTTGGCATCTGTTTTGATTACTATTTATTAAATTTGTGATTAAACCCCTAATAACTATGAAATTAATTTACGTATTCTTATTCTCAATTTTTCTTTCATTATCATTACAAGCACAAAAACAACATAGAGATGTCAATGTGTATTTTGATACTGCTGTGTATAAACTAAATGATACTGAAAAGGCCAATGTTGTTAATTTTATTAATAAATTAGGAAAAGAAAAAATTGTAGAAATTGTTATGTATGGCTATACTGACGATAGAGGTTCTGATAAATACAATATGAATTTATCAATAAAAAGAGCAAAGAATGTAAAGAATTTTTTAATTAGCCTTGGTATTGATAAATCGCTTTTTAAGGTTGTAAAAGGAAAAGGCGAGGTGATTGTTAGAAAATTTGATCAAGTAGAAACAGACATCGTTAGAGGCCTTAACAGGAAGGTTACCATTGATATTAAAACAGTTATTCCAAAACCTAAAGTAAACGAAACATTAATACAACATAAAGTTGTTGAACCTTTGAATATAGGTGATCGATTTGTTTTAGAAAATATTCATTTTCAAGAAGGGTATGCATGGATTACTGAAAAATCATTCCCCCACTTACGAAAACTAGCAAAAATTTTAACGGATCGCCCTGATTTATATATTGAAATTCAAGGACATGTTTGTTGTACCCGTTACGGTAGAGATGCTATTGACCGAAAAACAAAAAAACAGAATTTATCACAAACAAGAGCTAAAGCAATTTATAACTACTTAAGACGTAAAGGAATTGCTAAAAACAGAATGCGCTATAAAGGAATGCGCAGAACCATGCCTCTTGGAAAAGGTGCTGAATACGACAGGCGTGTTGAAATAATTATCAAAAACATTGTCAAAAACAGAAGGTTTCATGCCAACTAAACCAATAACGCACCTCTTATAAATTAAACAACAAGGCTCCCAAAAACGGGAGCCTTGTTGTTTTTATACCTATTAAATTTCAAAATGCACAATTAAATAGTTTCTATTAAATTTACGTATGAGCACCTTGAAATTTAATTGATATTACAATCACACTTTTTAATTTAATATCATTTTAATATGCGGAATTCCATCTTCTAAATATCCTTCTCCTTCCTGGATAAACCCATGCGAATTATAAAATTTTTCTAAATAGGTTTGTGCCGAAATATGAATTGTATTCGTATCAAATGCCATTGCTACAGCTTTAATACTTTCTTTCATTAAATCATGTCCATACCCATATTTCCGTTCATCTTTAGCTACTACTACCCTACCTATACTCGCTTCTGGAAAATAATCTCCAGGTTTAAAAACACGTGTATAAGCTACCAGTTTTTCATTTTTATACGCTAAAACGTGTAGTGCTTTCTGATCTTTATAATCGATATCCTGATACACACAATCTTGTTCAACTACAAAAACTTCACTTCGTAATTGTAATACTTCATATAGTTCATCTACTGAAAAATCAGTAAATAATTTTGTTTTAAAAATCAACATATTAACATGGTATTTTATTAACTCTATTCTGATGTCTACCTCCTTCAAATTCAGTGTCTAAAAAAACTTCTACCATCGCTAAAGCTTGAGGAATAGAAGTATATCGAGCGGGGATACTAATAATATTTGCATCATTATGCAAGCGTGTCAGTTCTGTAATTTCTTTAGTCCAACATAAACCAGCACGTACATTTGAATACTTGTTTGCTGTCATAGAAACTCCATTTCCACTACCACAAACCAAAATTCCAAAAGCTGCTTTTTTTGTGTCTACATCTTTAGCTACTGGATGTACAAAATCAGGGTAATCAACACTTGAATTTTCGTCTGTTCCATAATTGGTCACTGTAATTCCACGCTTTTCAAGTAATTTAATTATTTCAAACTTATACTCAGTTCCTGCGTGATCATTCCCGATAGCTATTTTCATCTGTTTCGTATTATGAATTATAAAACACAAAAGTACAGTATTTTAATGAAGTATTTTGAAGAAACTCTTTACCTGATTTCAATTTGTCTTACACGCACGGTTAATTTTGATTTTCTTAGGCTAAGCAAAGTTTTGAAGAACTATTTATAATTCAAAAAAACATAACAACGCATAAGTAAAAACAACATTCATGGAACAAAACCCGGTAAACATCAATTTTTACTCGAAAAAGTATTGAATTCAATACTTAACCTACGCCTTCTTAAATAAAAGCTCACTATTGCTATCGTTTCTGTGAAGATAAAATAGATTGAACTCAAGTTATTAGTCAATTATATCTTAATTATTTTTTAAATTCGCCGTACGTAAACAATATTAAATACAATAAACAATGAAAAAAATATTCGTAATAGCCTTAGCTTCTTTAGGTTTATTCTCTTGTCAACAAGAAAAAACAGCTTTTGTAAACAATGAAAAATTAATTGAAGAATATCAAGAACGTAAAGATATCGAGGATAAGTACAAAATAAAAGTTGACGCGTTAACAAAGAAAAAAGATAGTATTGGAAAAATGCTACAGGCTGAAGTTGTTACTTTAAAAGCAAAAGGAGAAAACCTTTCACCAGAAAAACAACAAAAACTATATGCTCCTTACATGCAAAAAAGTCAGTTTTTACAACAACAAATACAGCAAGAAGAACAGTTAATGGCACAACAAAGTCAAGCTGAAATTGATAGTTTGTTAAAAAAGATTGATGAAACCATTGCTACTTACGGTGACACTAATGGATATACTTATATTTTTGGTAAGAACAAAGTAGGAAGTGTATTATACGGTGCTGAGAAAAATGATATTACAAAAGCTATTCTTGAAAGTTTAAATACAACATATTCTGCTGAAAAATAATTTTTTCAAGAGAATGATTGAAAATAAAAAAAGCCGCTATTAGCGGCTTTTTTTATATGCTCTAATTATAATTCAATCCTCGTTTGGAGCTATAATTTTATAGACGATTCCGGCTAAAATTGCTCCTACAATTGGCGCAACCCAAAACAACCATAATTGTCCCATTGCTTCACCTCCAACAAATAATGCTTGACTTGTACTTCTAGCAGGGTTCACGGATGTATTGGTAACAGGAATACTTATTAAGTGTATTAATGTTAGTCCTAAACCAATTGCAATACCTGCGAATTTTGTATTTGCATTTTTATGCGTTGCTCCAAGAATGATTATTAAAAACATAAATGTCATTACCACTTCAGTAATTAATGCAGCAGTCATGTTATAACCTCCTGGTGATAAGGTGTCGAAACCGTTAGCAGCAAAACTACCTATATCACTTCCATTTCCTGTGGCTATAAGGTATAATACTCCTGCCCCTGCAATACCTCCTAACACTTGAGAAATAACATAGGATGGAATTTCTTTCGCTTCAAAACGACCTCCCATCCATAAACCAATCGTTACTGCTGGGTTAAAATGGCCTCCAGAAATATGCCCCACAGCATAGGCCATTGTTAATACGGTTAAACCAAAAGCGAAAGCTACACCTACAAATCCAATTCCAACATCTGGGAAGCCAGCTGCTAACACTGCACTACCACACCCCCCTAGAACTAACCAAAATGTTCCAATAAATTCTGCCAATAATTTTTTCATAAAGTTTGTTTTAAATTAAACACATAAGATACTGATTAGCAACAAAATATATCTGATGTTATTTTTTAATTTTATTAAAAAACAGATAATTTGTCATAAATCATCTATAAACTGATTTTTTGCTTGATTCAGTACATTAATTTTAAGAGACGTTATTTTTTTATTAACAAGTTCTAAACCATAAACGGTATAAATATTACCAATAATACTCCCTTAAAAAAGAAAGGCGCTTTTCTTGTTCTTATAACTAAATCAAAATCATTACCATCCTTATAAACATACATTGTCTACAACTTGCTGCTACTTTTGGTTTGTATGATAACTCATATAAAAGAAGTACTCTAGTGAAAAACAAATTTCATCTGTTATTTACCTCGCTTCTTCTTAACTAGCTCCCATATTTCAGTAAATTCATCTACTTCATTTTTGTTTTTACAATTGACCGTTTTAACAGTATTATTTTGCCTCCTTCTTTTGTCTTCAACAGCAATAAATAATAGTATTGCTTGATTTTTAAAATTATTCATCATAACTTTTTTTAATTATTCTTATACTGTATAGAACATCTTAAACCTTAAAAACCCTAACTTGAAGAATTATGTAATTTTTTAAAAACCAAAATTTTATCTCAAGAAGTTTTTACTTTGTGAAAAATCATTAGTTTTATCAAAAAATATATTTAATGCCTGATAGTAGAAAATCAGTTTGTGAACAACGCATTTTTGAGGAAGTATTTAACACTTACTCTAAAACTATAAGAAACTTCATTTATTACAAATGCGGCGATACAGCACAGGCAGAAGATTTAACCCAAGATGCTTTTGTAAAGCTATGGAATAATTGCACAAAAGTCCCTTTTGACAAAGTAAAATCTTATTTGTATACCTTAGCTAATAATGCTTTTTTAAATGAAGTTGCTCATAAAAAAGTTGTTTTAAAACATCAAAAATCTGTCACGTCAATTGCAACACATGAAAGTCCAGAATTTATATATAGAGAAAAAGAATTTAAAGGAGAATTAGAGAGGGCTATTGCTAATTTAACAGAAAAACAACGCCAAGTATTTTTATTAAATAGGATTGAGAATAAAAAATATAAAGAAATTGCCGAAATGTTAAACATCTCAGTAAAAGCTGTTGAAAAAAGAATGCATGGAGCATTAGTGAGTTTACGGTCAGAAATTGAACATTTTAAAAAATAAAAAGTAGGGTTTTTAATTTGTGTACTGTTTTAAGTATATAAAAGCTCTTGAAGTATAATAATGGAACATCAAAATAACGATACATATTTAGCAAAATGGTTGTCAGGCGAAATGTCTGATGAGCAACTGATGGAGTTTAAAAAAACACCTGCTTACGCCGATTATAAGTTTTTAATTGATGTCACGGACGGATTACAAACTCCTGATTATGACCAACAAAAAAACTTTAATGCTACATTAGAAAAAATAAATACCCAACAAGAAGAGAAAATAACTAAAGTACGAGCATTTATCCCTAGTTGGGCTTATGCGGCGGCGGCGGCTGTAGTTTTATTTTTTGGATACTCCTTCTTTTTTCAAAAAACTAGTTTTCAAGCTCAATTGGCCGAACAAACTAGCTTTAATTTACCTGACGGATCAGAGGTGTTGTTAAATGCTGGTTCAGAAATTACTTTTAACAGTTTTAATTGGAACAATAACAGAACTTTAAATTTAACAGGGGAAGCCTATTTTAAAGTAAAAAAAGGGTCAAAATTTACTGTTGTAACTAAAAAAGGTACCGTTGCTGTTTTAGGTACTCAGTTTACAGTAAATTCAAGAAAAGGTTTTTATAACGTAACCTGTTTTGAAGGTAAAGTAAAAGTCACTTCTGGGAAACTATCACAACTTTTAACCTCTGGCAATGCTATAACCATTCAAGATAATAGTGTAGTGCCGTATACAACTACTGAAACAGTTCCTAGTTGGACTACTCAAGAAAGTTCTTTTAATGAGGTAGCCATTTATCAAGTTATCACAGAATTAGAAAGGCAATATAACATTACTATTTTAGGAAAAGAACATTTAAAACCAGCATATTTTTCTGGTAGATTTTCTCATACTAATTTACAACAAGCCTTAACAACAGTTTTTGATACTATGGAAATTCGGTATACCTTTGATGCAAACAGTGATGTTCGTATTCAAAAGTATTAATGAAAAAAATAGTAGTTCTATTCATATTATTTATAACGGTTCAATTGGTAGCTCAAAAACAAAAATTGGAGTATCTAGATGAACCGTTACCAGTTGTAATAATTGACTTAGAAACTAAATTTTCTATTCGTTTTTCCTTTAATAGTTCCCTTCTTAAAAATAAAGCTATTCATTTTTCAGGATTTAGTACTTTAAAGGAAATTCTTTCAACCATAAAACAACAAACTGATTTAGAGTTTCAATTTGTTGATCATCAAAATATTATTATTAAAAAAGGGGTTATTAATCCTAATATAACTATCACAGCGCTAGATGAAGTATTAATTTCTAATGAATATTTAACTACAGGTTTTGATAAAAATGAAAAAGATGGCTCCATTAAAGTCACTCCAGATGATTTAGGAATTCTTCCAGGGCTTACTGAGCCTGATGTATTACAAAGCTTACAACTATTACCTGGGATATCTAGCCCTACAGAGTCAGCATCTGATATACACATACGAGGAGGAACCCCTGATCAAAATTTAGTGTTATGGGATGGTATAAAAATGTATCATCAAGGTCATTTTTTTGGTCAAATATCTGCATTTAACCCTTATATTACTGAAAGTATAAATGTATTCCGAAGTGGCACTAGCGCAAAATACGGCGACAGGGTTTCTGGAGTAATTGACATTCATTCTTCTGACAAGGTACATGATAACCTAACCGTTGGTATGGGAGCTAATTTAATTCAAGCTGATGCTTTTATAAAAACTCCTATAGTTAAAGACCAATTAAGCATAACCGCGTCGATACGTCGCTCATACTCTGACCTTCTTAACACCTTTACTTTTCAAAAAATGAGTACTAAGGTATTTCAAAACACTAAAATTGACGGAGGAAGTAATATATACTATAAAAGCTCCTTTGAAGAACTTAAGAACAAATTTTATTTTACAGACTATAACATTAAAACAGTATGGCAACCTAATGACAATCACAGTATTCGTTTCAGTAGCTTATTTGTTATCAACAAGCTTGATTATGCCTCAAAAAATAAAAGTCTAGGAAGCGAGGATGAATTAAGTTCTACTGACAACTTGGCTTTAAGTAATAACGGCTTTAATTTATCCTGGGATGCTACTTTAACAAAACAACTAAAATTAAATACTAAAGCCTATCTGTCAAACTATGAGTCCAACTACGGCTATCAAGATACCTACGGTCCAAATGATTTGTATGAAACCAATGTTATAAATGATATTAAAGATTTAGGAGCTGGATTAGGGTTTACATACACACATAATAAAAACCATACTTCTCGTTTTGGATATGATTTAGTTTCAAATTCAATTATTTATCAAATAGATTCCGATTATAACAACGAGACCCCCTACCAAGAAAAAGACAATGACAAACTAAATATTCATGCCCTTTTTTATGAATTTGTTTTTGAAAAAAACAAATGGACCCTACAAACAGGTGTAAGGGTAAATTACATTTCTACCATTAAAAAAAAGTATATAGAACCACGTTTATTTTTTAACTATAAAATAAACAACGCATGGAGTCTAAAAGTATCAACAGAAGTAAAAAACCAGTCTATTAGCAAAGTATTATCAAGTACACAAAACAATTTAGGACTGGGAAATAGTTTATGGATTTTAGCAGACGATAATCGTCCTATACTAAATAACAAACAGTTTTCCATTGGAATGTTGTATGAAAAAAAAGGATGGAAGTTAGATATTGATGGATATTATAAAAAAACCAAGGGGCTTACCTCCTTAAAAAATATTTTTAATTTAACAGAAGGTGAAGCTACTTTTAATAAAGGTAGAAGTGAGTCTTTCGGAATAGATTTATTGATTAAAAAACGTATTAATAATTTTAGAAGCTGGTTAAGTTATTCACTAAGTAAAACAAATTACTTGTTTGAAAAAGTAAACAATGGTAACTGGTATTTAGGGAATTTTGATCAAACGCATGTTTTATCATTCTCAAATACATATACCTATAATAATTTCCAATTTTCCTTAGGGTGGAATATCGCTACTGGAAAACCACAAACTAAAGCAATTGCTGTCAATAATGAATTTAGTGAAATTACTTATGAGGATATTAATGCTTCACGTTTAAATACCTATCATAAACTAGATGCTAGTGTGGTATATGATTTTTACTTAAATAATAAAAAATCTGTTAAAGCAAGAGTTGGTGCTTCAGTAATAAATATATATAACAGGGAAAATGAGTTAGAAAAAACTTATAGGTTGGATAGCCAATATAATTCAAACACAGATACTATTACCAACAAGATTATAGAACAAACTAATTACGGATTGGGGTTTACTCCAAATTTTGTATTTAGATTGAATTTTTAAGCTTTCTTATGCAGTAAACGTGTTAATTTTATAGAAAGGTCGGTAAGTATAATTTTAGCATTTCCATTGCGTTCTATATGATAAATGGCATCATTTAACTCTTCATTTATAGCTAAAATATTATTTCCATGTACAAAAGGAGCAAATTTTGCTAAAGAGAAATTTTTTGTTTGTGTTTCTAAAAACACTAAATCGGTTGCAGTATAATTATACAACAAAGCTTGTCGGAAAAAATTAAGACAATAGTTTAAAAATTGTTTTTGTGTTTCTCTCCCTGTTTTAGCTATCGTTTCACTCCAGTTAATTAAATCATTTATTGCTGTTTTGTTTCCTTTAGCTCTAAAAGCTGCACGAACCCATGCAATAAACCATTCTTCAAACTGGATATCCTCAGAATCTTGATTTAAAATATCTAAGGCTTTATTATAATTTCCATCTGCTTGATGCGCAATTTTTGTAGCTTCAGTAGCTGTAATTTTAAATTTAGAAATCAGCTCATCAGTAATATCTTGTTCCGCTAAAACCGGAAAATGTAATACTTGACAACGGGAACGTATAGTATTTATTATTTGGTCCTCGTTTTCAGTAATTAATATAAAAACTGTTTTATTCGGAGGTTCTTCAATTAATTTCAATAATTTATTGGCTGCAGCATTATTCATTTTTTCTGCCATCCAAATAAGCATTATTTTATATCCTCCTTCATAGGATTTTAATGCTAGTTTCTTCACTACATCAAGCGCCTCATCAACACCTATTTGCCCTTGCTTATTTTCAACACCTAGGAGCTTATACCAATCAAATAAATTTCCGTAAGGTTGTTCTTTTAAAAAAGTTCTCCAATCTTCTAAAAACAAATTGCTTACTGCATGGCGTTTTACTTTATCATTTGTAGCAACAGGAAACGCAAAATGTAAATCAGGATGTGATAATTTATCTAATTTTAAATTACACGATTCATTCTCCACTCCACATAAAATATGACGAGCATAGGCAATTGCCATTGCTAAAGTTCCTGATCCTTCTGGCCCAACAAATAATTGAGCATGTGGAATGCGTCCGTTATTTGCACTTGTTTTTAAATGACTAACTAAATGCTTTTGTCCTATAATTTTTGAAAAATTCATCACACAAATATAACCCTAATATTAATCTGTATCAAGGATAACAGTACTTAAAAGTAGTTTCGATGATTCATATAAAAAACTATCTTTGCAAAAATTATTTTTCTCATATGTAAGAATGCATATTGCTATTTATTTTCAACTAAAAATAACCCCTAGCTTATTACATATAACTATTAAACAATGCAAAACAAAACCTTCATGAAAACAATATATGACTTTGATTTCAATCATAAAAAAGCACTAATACGAGTAGACTTTAATGTTCCTTTAAACGATGAACTTAACGTTACCGATGCAACACGTATTGAAGCTGCAAAGCCGACAATTATTAAAATTTTAGAGGACGGTGGTAGTTGTGTATTAATGTCACATTTAGGGCGGCCTAAAGGAAAGCAAAATGAATTTTCTTTAAAACATATTGTTGCTACTATTGAAAATATTATTGGTGTTGAAGTAAATTTTGTAGAAAACTGTATTGGTGAAGCAGCAGAAACAGCCGTAACAAATTTAGAGGAGGGAAAAATCCTGTTATTAGAAAATTTACGTTTTCATGAGGAAGAGAAAAAAGGAGATGCAAACTTCGCTGAGCAATTGTCAAAACTAGGTGATATTTATGTGAACGATGCTTTTGGAACAGCGCATAGGGCGCATGCTTCTACAAGTGTTGTGGCATCTTATTTTGGAGATAACAAATGTTTCGGAAGCTTATTAGCCAAAGAAATTGAAAGTATTGATAGAGTAATGACTTCTGGCGAAAAACCAGTAACTGCTATTTTAGGAGGCGCTAAAGTATCCTCTAAAATCACCATTATTGAAAATATTTTAGACAAAGTTGATCATGTTATTATTGGTGGAGGAATGACTTTTACCTTTATTAAAGCTTTGGGAGGGCAAATAGGAAACTCCTTAGTTGAAGATGATTATTTAGACTTAGCTATGTCCATTATGAAAAAAGCCAAGTCGAAAGGTGTTGAAATTCATTTGCCAGTAGATGCCTTAATTGCTGATCATTTTTCAAATGATGCCAATATACAATTGGTGGATACTTCAAAAATTCCTGACGGATGGATGGGATTAGATGTAGGACCAAAAACAAATGCTAAATTTGCTGAAGTATTAGCAAATTCAAAAACTATTTTATGGAATGGTCCTTTAGGAGTTTTTGAATTAGAAACCTTCTCTAAAGGAACAATAGCTTTAGGTAATGCTATTGTAGCCGCTACAGAAAATGGAGCTTTTTCTTTAGTTGGTGGAGGGGACTCTGTGGCTGCGGCAAAACAATTTGGGTTGAGTGAAAAAGTGAGCTATGTAAGTACTGGTGGCGGAGCAATGTTAGAAAGTTTAGAAGGAAAAACATTACCTGGTATTGTAGCAATATTAAACGGATAAAGTACCACTATGGGAATTATAAAAGTAGAAAACATAAAACTATATGCATTTCATGGTTGTTTGGACGAAGAAGCGCGTATAGGAAGTGAATACTGTATTAACATAACAGTTAGTGCAGATTTAGCAAAATCGGCTAATACAGACGATTTAAATGACACTGTAGACTATGTATTACTCAACAAAATAGTTGTTGAAGAAATGGCTATTCGCTCCAAATTATTAGAAGAAGTTGGACAGCGAATTTTAGATAGAATATTTAAAGAAAGTACTTTAGTTGCTACTGCTGAAGTAGCAGTATCTAAAATTAATCCACCAATTGGAGGGAATGTTGAAAAAGTTACTATTCTTTTATATAAAGAGCGTTGCTAATTAAAAATATCTTACTACATTTGCCCCTACACTAGGGTGTCGTGGCCGAGTGGCTAGGCAGTGGTCTGCAACACCATCTACAGCGGTTCGAATCCGCTCGACACCTCCAAACAACCCCGTAAGCTCAATGTTTACGGGGTTTTGTTTTTTTAAGGGAATGTAAAAGGGAATGTAATTACGTTTAATTATTAAAAAAAACTACATTATTATTATTACATTAAATCCTTTTTCATCCTATTAAATAATACTATTTACTCAGCAACAACGTAATTTAATACTGTTGGTTGTTGTTGATTTGTTGCTAATTTGCTTTCTTTTATTAATGATTTTGTAAATATGTTGTACTTTAAACTATCCAACGGTTTGTTTTG
>Ga0105354_1000217_pt1 | contig 36251 bp, 27 predicted proteins | sample GOMGulsemesocosm_FD_83658 | JGI IMG/M metagenome (GOLD analysis project Ga0105354, IMG submission 83658) | Methane-oxidizing microbial communities from mesocosms in the Gulf of Mexico - GOM9B Gulf of Mexico | ecosystem: Environmental > Aquatic > Marine > Cold seeps | place: USA: Gulf of America...
AATAAAATAATAGATGCTTATGCTAGAAGTTGATGACAAAGTACTTGCTGATATACGCCGTGGATTTTCAGTGCCTGCGCAACCAACCTTGCTGCTAAAATTACAGAAAATAATGGCAGAAGATGAACCTGATTTAAATGTTTTAGCCGACACTATTTCTCAAGACGTAGCGGTTGCTTCTACTATTTTGAAAACAATCAATTCACCACTTTATGGCTTAGCACGCTCCATATCCGATATTCATAAATCTGTACGTTACATTGGTTTCAATGGCATAAATTCTTTAGTCACTAATACCTTAATAAAAAATAGCTTTGAACAAAAAGATTGTAGTATCGCATTAGAAGAGTTTTGGGATAACGCAACACACATTGCTAATACCTGTGTTCATATTGGGAATTCATTAAAGCAGGCGGTATCGAAAGACAAGCTATTCTCTCTTGGATTATTCCATGATTGCGGTATTCCTGTAATGGCAATGAAGTATAACGATTATAATGATACTTATGAGTTAGCTTATAATACCCCAAGCAAAACCCTACCACTTATTGAAGATGAAGCTTATGGAGTTAACCATGCAACCATAGGTTATTACGTTGCATCATCTTGGCGGCTACCAAAAGATATTTGCCAATTAATATTATCTCACCATGATCGTGAATTTCTTAATTTAAAAGGTTCGCGTGTTCAAAAATTTTACTATGCGATATTGAAATTGGCTGAAAACATTGTCCACAACCATAAACATTTTCGTGACAGTGCTGATTGGCCATATGTACAAGATATGGTTTACACCTTACTCGATATTGATGAGGATGATTATCAAGATTATATTGAAGATACCGAAGCGTTTCATCGACAAGAAGATTAGCATTTAGCGTCTCATTCAAGACCATGATTCAAAGCGATTAATACGGTTCAAATTCTATCATTAGTATTAAATAGAGTTAATTTATTTGAGACCTGATTTTCACTGTACCTTATTCAAAAAATACAATTATCTATTGCTCAATTATACATAACTCCATCATCCAATCTTCATCTTGTCCTTATTCTGGCATAACGTTACCCATATGACATTTGTCATATCAACTCCTGACAAATCTCTCTTACGCGTAGACATTATATTCGGCAAACTAACCTCATCATCCAATTAGCCATAAAAAGTCACTCATGAAATATATTATCAAATCAATCGTTCTATCTTTCGTACTTATACAAACAGCTTGTTCAGTATTTGTGTCTGAAACTGAATCCCGTGAAGTGGGGAAATTTACAGCATTACGAATATCAGGGCTTGCTGAAGTTATTATTACTCAAGCCAGCGAACAAAAACTGGTTGTAAAAGTATCCGGTATGCCAATAACTGATGTCGTTACCACAGTAGAAAATGAGACATTAATTATTACCACTAAAGGCTTTCATCGTGGTGAGTCGGTGCAAGTTTTTGTTAATTACAATCAACTTAATAGCATCAGTACTGCAGGCTCTGCTGAATTAATTGGCATGAATACCTTGAACACTTCACACATGAAAATTATCACAAATGGAGCAGGAGATATTAAAGACTTAACGATAAAATCTGACACTTTGACCGTGAGTATTAACGACTCTGGTAATGCCAATTTGAACGTTGAAGTAAACGATATAGAAATTGAAATGAACGATGCGGGCGATTTAAGTATTCAAGGAACGGCTATGCGACAACACATAACCTCTAACGGTTCTCGGGGCACTCTATCCAATGCTAATTTAGCTTATTCAATATAAATTCAGCAAAGTTAATACACCCTATAACTAAATAATACCCCCCACTTTTGAGTCGAGTATTACTATGAAAAAATTCTTTATCTATTTCACCCTCTTCATCATTTTGATCACCGCCACTTTTATGATTTCCTATCAGAATGATTTGTATGTGTGGAAGCATCCGCAGCAAAACATGTGGATTACTAATGGACAGTTGTTTGATGGTACCAGTGAACAAGCGATAAAAAATCCCGGTATTTTGGTTGAGAACAGTAAAATATCTTGTATGGGGATAACCTGTAAAATACCCGCAGATGTTATTCACATTGATGCCACAGGCAAAGGTATTGTTCCTGGGTTAATTGATCTGCATGGTCATTTTTTAAGTGGTAAATCAAGAAATGTTGAACAAAGTTTACCCGCGATGATCTGGGATCAATTTCGCTTTTTACCTAGTGTTCGACAAGAACTTATTGCCGCAGGCATTACCAGTTACCGTTCGCTTGGTGATGTCATGCCAGCCATTTTCAAACTTAAACAAGAGCTTAGTGAACAAAATATTGCAGGACCAAGGCTGTTCGTTTCTGGACCAATATTTACCATTAAAGGCGGGCACCCAACCCAGAAAAAAGGAATTCCAAACTGGGTGCTTGAAAGCATGACCGTACAATCTGATGATCCTGTTTATGTAAAGCAACAAATTGCTATTTTAGCAAAACAGGGAATAGATGGCGTAAAGGTTGTCTACCAGAGCCATACTAATAGCGAAGGCGTCGTTACCATGCCACGTATTTCTAATGCAACATTACAAGCTATAACCAGTGCAGCGCGTAAACATGGACTTTGGATCGCAGTACATACAGGTACTCCTGAAGAAACTGATGAGGCTATTGCTGCAGGTATAACGACTATTGAACATGGCATACGTCATGGAAATCTTATCGAAGCCAGAACCATGCAAAAAATTATAGATAATAATATTGTCTACGTACCGACATTGGGCAGAGAACCTCAGGGTCATTTGAATATTTCGGCATTGAAGAAGTCTGGCGTGATGTTTGGAGTCGGTACTGATTCACCTGTCGAAATGAACGATGGTAACAGCTATCGTAATGAGTTGTCTCGCATGGTTAATGCCGGTCTTTCTGATGTTGAAGCACTCATCGCAGCAACAAGAAATGGTGCAATAGCTTTAGGAAAGTCAAAAGAATTAGGCACTATTGAAGTAGGGAAATTCGCAGACATATTATTAATTGATGGACAGCCTTGGCAAAATATTACTGAACTTAAAAATGTTGAAATGGTTATTTTATCTGGCCGTATAGCAATGGATAAGTTAACCGTTCTTTGAGATTAAAGGTAAATATAGAACTTCTGCAATATTAGCTGTACGTTAACGGCCTTTTTGCAGATGATATACGACTTACTTATCACCGATAAAAATATAGAGTCAGGAGCCAAATGAGTTTATTGCAGAAAATACATTATTTCTTATTGCCACAAGATGAAGATATTGGTTATGCCGTATATAGCAATTTACTGTTCTTGAGCTTATTCTTTGGTAATTTGTATTTTAGACCCGTACATGGTGTTGATATGGTAATAATCATTGCCGGACTCATTACTTTTTTAGTGCTTTATTTTCGAGCCTTTTCAGCTCAAAAAAGTGATTTAATTTATTATATTGCTGCAATGTGTTTAATTGGCGTTGGCTTGTCAGAAATTAATGTCGGGGCAAATGTTTTTTTCATTTATGCCGCTGCATTTAGTGGCGAACTTTATAATAAGAGGAAGGCGCTAATAACGCTTTTGTTAGTGTTGGGCTTCATCATTTTTTATTCAGTTATAACCGATAAATCAAGTTATTTTTGGTTACCCGCAATATTTATGTCAATCACCTTAGGCTTGTTAAATATCAATCGTACTGAGGTTTTAAAAAAAAATAAAGCATTAAAACAATCACAACAAGAAACCAAACACTTAGCGAAAATAGCAGAACGTGAACGCATTAGTCGAGACCTACATGATTTACTGGGTCATAGCTTGTCAGTAATAACTTTAAAGTCTGAACTGGCAGGTAAAATGATTGATAAAGGCGTATCACTAGAAAAAATTAAAACAGAAATCAAAGCGGTAGAAGAATTATCACGTAAAACGTTAGCGCAAGTGAGAGATGCTGTTAAAGGTTATAACATCGCGACGATTAAAGGAGAGCTACTTCAAGTAAGAGTTGCCACTGAAGCCGCTAAAATCGAATTGTTCGCAAGTATTGAGGTGGAGTCATTACCAGCAAGTATTGAATCAGAATTAGCTTTAATTATCCGTGAAGCCATCACAAATGTCATTCGTCACGCAGAAACTGAAAAAGTCTGGATAGCCTTAAAGCAAGTTGCCACACATTTAACATTGACCATAAGTGACCAAGGACAAATCACCACGAAAAAAGAGCAATCTGGTATGCAAAATATGCGCACGCGCATTAATCAAATGGGTGGTGAAATGAATGTTGTAAACGCCCCAAATACACAACTTAAATTTACACTGCCTATGCCCGAAAAAACTCAAACTAACGAAGTGACCTCAACCTTGCCCCGTGCAACTAATGGATAACATAAATGATTAAAATACTCATTGCAGAAGATCAATCAATGGTGCTCGGCGCTTTATCTGCCTTATTGGATATGGAAGATGATTTTGAAGTCGTCGTAAAAGCTAAAAATGGCAAAGATGCGCTAGAAAAATCTCAACAGCAATCCATTGACATAATTTTGACTGATATCGAAATGCCGTATATGACAGGTATAGAGTTAGCGCAGGAATTGCAGAAAATCAACCACCCTGCCAAAGTCATGATTTTAACGACATTCGCTCGTGGTGGTTATCTTCGCCGTGCTATGACTGCAGGGGTAAAGGGCTATTTACTCAAAGATGCTCCTTCAGACTCTCTAGCCGATGCAGTGAGAAAAATTCATGCGGGTAAAGTCATTGTTGCGCCAGAGCTAGTAACAGAAGCCTGGGCTGCCGATGATCCATTAAGTGACAATGAACGTAAAATATTACGTTTTTCATTAGAAGGCCATTCAACAAAAGAGATCGCTGAATTGATCTGCTTATCTGCTGGAACGGTACGTAATTACCTTTCTGAAGTGACTTCAAAATTAGGTGCTAAAAATAGAATTGAAGCGGCTCGTATTGCCAAACAGAAAGGTTGGTTATGATTCATCTAAATAATCATTAATATTTGTAAATACCCGTCTAATTTACAATCTCGACATAACTATATAAGCCCCTGATTTAATGCAATTAATACGGCTCTAGTTCTATCACGGGTATTAAGTTTAGATAATATATTTGAAACGTGATTTTTCACTGTTCCTTCTGCAAGAAAAATACTATTGGCAATTTCTTTATTCGAAAAACCACCGGCGAGTAACTTTAATATTTGACGTTCTTTTTCAGTTAAATCTTCAATGACAGGTACGTCAGCTAAGCCTTTATTTAACTGTTTCATCACAACGGGTTCTGCAACAAAGCCACCATCTGCTAGCGTCTTCACCGCATTGACCAACTTGTCTAACGAAACATCTTTGAGTAAAAATCCATTTGCTCCAGCTTGTAAGCTTTGCATGAAAAGCTCACTGTCATCGAAAGTTGTCAGCATTAAAATAGGTAACTTACTGCCTTGGCCTCTCAATATTTTTACTAATTCAATACCATTCACTTTGGGCATTCTAATATCGAGTAATAATACGTCAGGTAATGGTTCATTGGCTAACATTTGTTGTGCATGCTCTCCATTTTCCGCTTGCCAAAGAATACTAATATCATCACTTAACGACAGTAAACCTGCGATTCCCTGCCGAACTAACTGTTGGTCATCAACCAAAGCAACATTAATCATAACAATCCTCTACGTGTATTTTTAAGGTGCAGCCCTTTTCATTCGTCAAAAGCTCTACTTCGCCATTGAAATCGATTAACCTTTCTTTCATGCCGGTTAAACCACTACCAAAACTTGTTTCCGATTTTGCTTTATTGGCTGAGCCATTATCAGATAATTCAATCATTAAACTGTTATCTATTTTTTCACTGGTGAAAGTAAATAGATTAGCTTTACCGTGGCGAAGCGCATTACTAACGCCCTCTTGCAAACAAAACATTAACTGTTGTTTAAGTTGCAGAGAATTGATATCAAGAGATGAAATCACCCTTAACTGACAATTGGGTAACTGATGGATGAGACTTTCAAGCGACGCAATCAGCTCAAATTGTTCTTCATCACGCATTTCTTTTACTACTTGGCGAACGTCTGTTAACAATGTCTTAGCCAGTTGCAAATTATCTTCCAACAAAGGTTTAAACTCTTCTGAAACTTTATGTTTAGCGACTTCTAAATTCAAAGACAAAGCCGTTAGTTGGTGCCCGATGACATCATGTAAATCACGTGATATACGTAGACGTTCTTGTTTTTGAGAAGAAGTTTTAAGCATAAAACGTGTTGCTAATAGTTCTTGGTTAATTGCTGCCAATTCTTTTTTTGCTTTCTCTTCACGTCGAACAGTCTCAATGGCAGAAAAACCAAATATTTGTAGCATAAAGTAAATAATGACCTGAAAAAAAGAAGATATAAAACTACCGTCATAATCAATAAAGAAATGAGCAAAAGAAACCAAAAACATAAGCAACAATGCTTGTTTTCGTGTGAACATTGAAGGCAACTGTGTAGCAATGAGTACTAATAAAATGGCAGCAATATTCTTGGTGTCGTATGAAATTAGTAATAAAACCGTGGCTATTTCTAAGCCCAGTAAGACTTTCTTTAATACTGATTCAGGATTTTTATCAGAAAAAACTATCCATGCGAATGAAAGATAAAAAACAATAAATGCCAATAATTTTATAAAAAATTCACTACCAACATTAAGGTTAACCAAAGACAAATAGCAAATAATTGACCAAGTAAGAAAACCTGAAAAATGTAATAACCAGTCTTTACGTAAATCTTCAGGAAGTAATGACGTCAACATAAGTGGATACCTAAATAAGAAATTAGCATACTAATTTTTTAGCATGCTAATTTAACAACAAATCATAATTAGTTGATTTTAAAACAAATCAATCTCAATTGCTGTACTTTCTTTCACCGAAAACTTAGCTTCGGTATATTTCGGAGCACCAAACATGCCGACATTATTACTAAAGCCATAACCTTCTTTAGGGATCCCCATCATATTGAAGTCCATTTTGTTATTGTCGTTCTCATCTTGATACATTTTAATCGCATACTCGCCATCAGGTAAATTCTCAAAGACCGCAGTTTCTTGACCATTTAACGCAGCAACTTTTGTGTGAAAGCTAGCCTTACCACTTTTATAATCTTCTTCAGATTTATATAAGGCGATCATAAGATGGCCTTTACCTTTTTCCACATCACTGATGTTCACCGTTAAATTTGCAGCCACCGCATGCTGACTCAATAATATGATCATAGACAAAGAACTCACCGCGGCAAGAACTAAACTAGTTGCTGAAAAAGAGATTAATTTTTTGAAAATCATAATGATTCCTTTATGTATGTAAGTTAAATTTTTTTAAAATAGGGTTGTTTGTTAATTCATGCTTATCGTTAATTCATGCTTATCGTTAATTCATAGTAAGTTTAAAGCTGAAACGTTTTTTAAACATGTGCCAGAAGTCATCACTTTCAAAGCGCTTAACCATGACTTATGGCACATCAATGTTTCAAATGGTTTTATATGAAGTTTGTTGATTATGTTGATGGACTAAATAACGTTGAAATAGTGCGAGAAAAATAATCGGTGTAACCACTGAAAGCGTAATATTGCCTTTAAAAACCAAAGAGAAAATAAGGGATAGCAAAACAGCAACAAATAAATAAGATGATTTTTTATTAATGCTAATACGCTCCACCACATCTTTAACATGCGTTTTATCGATCCCCACGAAACTATTCTTTGACCATGTCATCGTAATAATCCCGACAAATATCATCACGAGAAAAATAGCAGTTTCCTGCAGGATGTTATAAAACTCCAAATACCACCACTGTTGAAAAAATGACGCTAAACCACCTAGAATTAAATAAATATTTGCCGAGAGAATTAATCGACTCATGATTACTTTAAGTTTAATAATCAATAACAATTGAAAAATACCGACCAATGCAGCTACCTGAAAGGCAAGTAACCAGGTTTGATTTGAGGTTTCTGGTTGCCAAAATCCAATCATTGAAAATAACGAAAGAGGTAAAAATTGAAATAATGGAGCTATTTTATTTAACATGTGAGTTGCCTTGTTTTGTCCATGAATGACTGACTTTTTACTTGGCAAAAATAATAACGTTTATACGCTTAGCGCAAAGGTGCCAAAAGTCATGACTTTGAAAGAAATGATGACTTTTGGGGTTTCAGATGTGGGATAAAAAATAGATGGATTAGGTATAACTAGTCACGTAACGCTTCAGTAACAGGTAAGCGCATTGCTTTTATTGCAGGTAATAATCCCCCTAATAAACCGATAAACAAGGCTAACGACATGGTTTTGATGGTCAACAAAAAAGTAATATCAAAATTAAACATCATTTGACTTAAATTACTGGCATTTTGTGTTGCCGCAGTCCAGCCATCGAAAGCAAAATATAAGGGTAATATGCCGAATAGCCCACCAACAAAAGCAATTAGCAGCGCTTCACAAAGAATTGAGGTTGAAATTGCCAATGGACTAAAACCTATCGCTTTATGTGTTGCGATTTCCTTTGAGCGACTGGCTATGGCAGCATACATAGTATTAAGTGCCGCAACCATTGCACCTAACGCCATAACGATTGCAATGGGAAAACCTAACCAACGAATAAGACGTGTTAAACTACTGGCTTGATCTGCAAAAAATTTCTTTTCGGTTTGCACACGAATATTCAGACGAGGATCTTCCTGCCACTCTTTTTCTAACACGGGTAAATCATTAATATCTTTTAACGCTAACCGTATCGATTGAATCGTATTACCACGCCGATAATCACTTTGTACCATACCGATATCAGCCCAAAGTTCTGATTCAAATACACTGTTGCCATCTGAAAAAATGCCGCTAATTTTCCATTGTGCACCGCCTAAAGTAATCACCTTTCCAACCCTAAGCGCTGGCATTTTTCGTGCTACCGCTTGGCCAATAATTAACTGACGTACGCCCGTTGCAAACATATCTCCTTCAACTAAACGAAAGTTAGGACGAAACTTTTGAGTGGCATTACTGGTCCCCCGTAATGCTAAACTGACAGTTGTCGTTTCTTGCTTTATCCCACCTACACTAGAAATATACGCGACTTCGGCATTCACAAACATCTCGGCTGACACTTGCGCTACTCCTTCATTGTTTTTGATGATTTTTTGGTTATTCGCCAATATATTCACTTCGACTGGGAACATGACACTTTGTAATTCTGATGTTGCCCCAGCACGCATAACCAATACTGTATTATCTAACCCTGTACGTTGCAGGGTTTTCATCATCCCTTCTGTCATCGCTAGTACACTTAAAATAACGGCAGCAACACAAGCAATACTTAATATGCTGACCATTGAAGCAACAAAACGCTGTGGGAAACTTTTAAAATTAATAACCGTTAACGCTTTAGCCTGTTTCATATTCGTTAACAATGAATGGCCCTTTTTTAATGAAGTATTCATGTCTGTCCTCCTAAAGTTTCGCTAATCACAAGTCGTTTAATCGCTAGCGCCGGAAATGCACTGCAGAACGCAGCGGCAATATTAACTAAGGCGAAGACCGTTAAATAATGGCTTGGCGCAATCGAAATACCTGGAAGGAAATCATTAAAATTTTGACCAACCACGTTAATTAACAAATAGGCGAGTATACTTCCAGCCAATGCCCCTAAACCAAGCAATAATAATGACTCAAGGTAAATCCCTTGAATTAAGCCAAGCGATGAAAAACCTAACGCTTTCAACATGGCACTTTCATTATTTCGCTCACGAATGGCTTGAATCATGGTATTGCAAACAATAAGTAATAAAGTAAAAAACACGGCGATAACAACAAGGTTAATCACCATTGCCATATCGACAAACTGCTGCGCTCGCTCTTTGATAAATACCTGTTCAGTTGTCGTACGTGTTGGGCTATTGGTATGTATAAATAATTTATCGATAGCGAAAATGACATCGTCAACATTGGCTTTTGCTGTAATTTCAGTCGATAGCCAACTCATTGAATTTCGAGCATAGGCGCGACCTTTATCAAAATAGGCATGCTGAAAAAACACTTTATTATTAGAGCCTGAATGATCCTTCGTTTGGTAGATAGCCGAAACGGTAAACGACCAATTAAATGAACCACTTTTGTTCATCCATATAGAAGAACTTAACGGTACTTTATCGCCAATTTCCCAGCCATATTTATCAGCAAGCGATTGACCAATAACAATGCCTGTTCGTGTATTTTTCCACTGGGTTAATTGTTCAGGTGAAATGTAATATTCATCGAACAAATCGAAGTAAGTTTCATGGTCAACCGCGGTTACCGGTAATTGGTTTTTTTCATTTTGATAAAAACCACCAAACCAAGATGCATAACTCACTTGTTTTACGCCCGGTAATGCCGCTATTTTTTGTTTATAGTTAATGGGCAATGATTGTGTCAACGATATTTTATGACTCGTCATTAACCGATATTGATTGCTGTTACTCACATTAGCAGTAAGCGCATGGTTAACACCTGACAATGTGGTAAATAAGAAAAAGGCGACCATGACTGAAATACAGGTTAACCAAAATCGCACTTTCTTACGAAAGCTATTACGCCAGACTAATATCAGCATATTCATAAACGTTCACCAATCTCAATATTCTTTGGCTCAAAAATATAAGATTCCAAGTTAATCACTCTACTGGCGTAGTCGGCCGCTTTGTTGTCATGCGTTACCATCACAATGGTTTTACCAAAATCGCGGTTAAGTTGAGTAAGCAAAGCAAGAATTTCATCTGCTGTTTTTCGGTCTAAATTTCCTGTCGGTTCATCACATAATAAGATATGAGGGTCGCTAACAATTGCCCGAGCTATAGCAACTCGCTGCTCTTGGCCACCAGATAACTCTTTGGGATAGTGATTTGCACGTTCACTCATACCGACTAATTCTAGTGCGTAACTTGCGTGTTCTTGTCGTTGTTTCTTATTTAAAGGCGTTAAAGCTAGCGGTAATTCAACATTGCCTTGCGCGCTTAATACTGGTAATAAATGATGTGATTGAAAAACAAAGCCGATATTTTCAGCCCGCCATTGCGTTAACGGTGCTTGTTTTAAGTTATCAATGCGCTGTGTGCCAATAATCACCTCACCTTGAGTCGGTTGATCAAGACCCCCCATTAAATGTAACAATGTACTTTTCCCTAAACCCGAAGGTCCCATTAGAGCCACAAACTCTCCAGATTCGATGGTCAAGTTAAAGTTGTCGTGAACGACTACCGTGTTATTACCTTTTTGGTAACTTTTATTAATATTATTTAACGTGATGTTATGATTGTTTTTCATCATTATTTCCTAAAAGTCTGTGTGTGTTTTGATTAAAGTGCAGCTATATCAGTTGCTGCTTTTGAGCTACCGACTGACTCATAAGGAGTGTTATCACTATTTTTCATAAAACTAACTTTCACTCCCATATCAGGTAAAACGCGAGAATCAATTTCCAGTAATTTAACCCGAACTTTAATACTCGCTTTTTGACGATCAGCGGTGGGGATCACCGCAACTACTTCACTGTTAATTTTCCATTGTGGGTAAGCATCCAATTTGGCGATAACTTTTTGACCGGGATAAACTCGATTGATATAACTTTCCCCCACTTCAACTTCAATTTCTAACGAATTCATATCAACGATAGTGCCAACACCCGTACGGATAAAACCACCGCCTGAAGATCCTGCAGAGATCAATTCACCTACTTGGGCATTTTTACTGATCACAACACCATCGAATGGTGCTCGAATTTTATGCTGGTTTAACTGATATTGTGCTAGCTCTACACGTTGCTCTGCAGAATGAACCATGGCTTGTTTATTGCGTATTTGAATAGTCAACTGCGCATTTCTAAATGCACTGTCTTCAAGTAATTGCTCGCTGATCAGTTGGCTATTCGCGAGAGATTTATTGCGCTTAAAACGCAATATTTGCTGTTTAAACAGTAACGTGAATTCGTCAAAGCTTGCCTGCTTGGCGGACAATTCAGCTAAAGCAAGTTGATAGGAAATAGCGGCTTGTTTATCATCAAGTTCAGCAAGTATTTCTGATTTACTCACGCGCTGCCCCTCTTCAATATTCAAGCGGTTTAACTTACCCGTTACACGAGAAGATACGGTAGCAATTCGTCTAGCGACAACATGTCCACTTGCATCAAGAACGATATCATTGGTCTTATCGACTTTTTTTGAGTGAGCAACTAAAGGGGGGGATTGTTGAAGACTTGATTGAGTCAACTCATTGAGTTGAATTTTACTGGTTAGAACATGTGTAGCTGTTCCTTCAACTGTCGCTGGAAAGAATAATGTCTGCCCAACAAAATATAAACTGCTGCTGAGCAAGGTGAAAATTAAAATTCCTGTGTAGTTTACAGACAACCAAGTCGTTTTAATTTCAGGTGTTCTATTAATGCTAAGCTTAGACAGTTCTAATGGGGTGTTATTATTTGTAGTCATTCTATTCTCCTGCAAAGTTTGTAAGAGAATAAGAAAAAGCGTGATGAGACAACAGTGCCAAAAGTCATTGTTGTAGGCAAAGGGGAGATTATAGAGGTGTAGAACTTATCAATTAACTTTTGAGCTACAAATAGCGAATGATAAATTTAATGGAAAATCACTAACATCAATACCCCTCAATTGCATCTAGTCTAGTCAGCCAATTGCATTTTGGTTTGCCACTTTAAAATTTAAGTATTTGCGAAAGAACACATGAAAATCTTAATGTCAGGTTATAGCGATAACCCCCCGTACAATCGTTGCCGGACGAGGATCACTTGGTGCGCAATATAGTCAACGACTGCGATAATGCAATACATTTTTGTATCGTTATATCCCAAATTGTTATACTTTGGTTATAGGAACTTTTAACTACCTATTAGTAGTGGTATAAAAATGACAAAAATATTAAATCATATTATTTGCATATCTCTGCTTGTATTCTCAGCAACATCAATTGCGCAACAAGTGATAAAAGTTGGTGTTGGTAACTTTCCTCCTTTTTTTATTGAACAAGGACCTGAAGGCATATTTATCGAACTCATCGATGAAATATTCAAGCAACTTCCTGAATACAAAGTGGAATATATCTTTATGAGTAATAATAGAATATTGCATGAAATTAATTATGGAGAATTAATTGATGTTGCTTGTAATATTTTTCCTGACTCACAAGTAAATGTATATTTATCTGACCCACTATTTCGTTTTAGAGACGTTGCAGTATCAATTAAATCAAATCAGCTAAAAATCAATAATATATCTGATTTAAAAGGTAAATCTATCGCTGCATATCAAGGAGCAACAGAGCTGCTTGGTGCTGAGTTTAAGCAAATGGCTAAAGAAAATCATGAATATTCTGAGCATCCTCACCCAAAAGAAACTACTCATCTAATGCTTTCAGGAAAAAAGGATATTAGAATCGGTGATATCAACATATTCAAATATGATTTAAACAATAAATATTACAATAAAAATATAAAAGTAGATCATACCAATTTTACTGTACATTATTTATGGCCTTATATTTATTCACACATGGCTTTTAAAGACCAGTCTCTAAAAGACTCCGTCAATAAAATAATAAGGGAATTAAAGCTCAATGGTTCGTTAGATAAAATCTACACTAAGTATAAAATGCTATAAAAATATTTTGTTGTGTATTTCACTTTCAACAGTGTTCATTCCCAATAAAATTGGACCTTTAATTGAGAACAACATATTCACTAATTGAGTTTATTCTGAGGCCAAGTTAATGCCAGTTAAAGTTGATGGTTAACCTAAGTGATATTAGGTGGTCAAAATCAATGTTATTTAGTGGCAGTAGTGAATGTTAATAACCGGCAGCTCTAATGTAATTGGGTGGCATAACCGATGTAACTATGCTTTTACACACTAAAATTAACGCTTAATGAGTAGTGAATCTCGCCCAAGACAATAACAGCTCTCTAAAGTCTTCTAAGCCGCAACTCGCTGATTCTTGCTCGTCGAAGTCTATATCATCAGCACTAAGTGCTTCAGGCAAAGCTTCAAGACCATTTAAACTTGCGTTAGCGGCAATAGAAACATCTTTTTCAATAATTCTAACCGTATATTCGCTACCCACTATTTCTTGCTCTTGGGCACTTAAATGGTCAGCTTTATCAATTACATTTAATAGCGCGGTTAATTTTTCAGGACTATTACCCACTTCAACTTCTAACCAGGGACCAAAAACTTCATGTTCGAATGAGAATTTTGCTTTGGCATAGCGAGTGGTGGGATCATTAATGAATTCATATTCCATAGGATAACTCGGAAAGTTTTTGATACCTTCATTATAGAAGGTTTATTGAATAAGGGGGAGTTAACATTTTCAATTCCTCCCCTTTAATAACATTATCGGCCAAAACGCTATGGGTTATAAAACTATATGGGTATTTTTTTATCGGCAAATGCCTTGGCTTTAGAAAAACGTTTGCTTGAACGTTCTCCTAGTTTAACGAGCATAAGATAGCAGAAAGGTACCAAAAACAGACTGGTAAACGTCGAGAATAATAAACCACCAATAATTGCTACGGCCATTGGATAAGCGGCACTGTCACTTGATGCTAGCGCTAGAGGCACCATACCAATAATCGTTGTCGCTACTGTCATAAATATAGGTCTAATACGACTTACACAAGCTTCAATTATTGGCGTAACTATACTTTCAGCATCAATCTTCAACTTATTAATTTGATCTATGAGCACAATACCGTTATTCACCACTATGCCCATTAAAATCAACATGCCAATCAAGCCCGTTTCCCCTAAACCCATGCCTAAAATAGCAAAGGTCCAATACACGCCAATAAAGGCTAAACCGATAGAAGACAATATAGCAATTGGCATTAATAACGATTCAAAAAGCGCTGCCATGACAATAAATATCAGTGCTAAGGCAAGCAACATATTCATCATCATATCTTTCGCTGCTTTTTCATCTTGCGTAAACTGTCGCCCTAAGTTCCAATCATAACCCGACGGAAAAACAATATTGTCCATAACTTCTTGAATTTTCTCTGACGCTTCAACACGACTCAAATCAGCTAAATTAATAGAAATCTCTAACGTTGTCCTTCGTTGTAAACGCGTAATTTGATGCATTATGGGTTGCGTATCAAAAACAACTAATTGCTGTAAAGTGATAACTCTACCTTTACTTTCATAAATAGGTAATTCTTTGATGAGTTCAAGGGGGACCGCTTGCTCAGCATGGTATACCAAGCGTATATCAACCTCGCCTAATTTAGCATCGCGAAATGATCTCAAATTAGTGCCTCGAAGTGCAGTAGAAATACGGCTAGCGATATCTTGCGTGTTTAAACCTAAACGCGACACTTTTTCGCGATCAATACGCAGCACTAACTCCATATTTTTGTCTTCGCTATCCATACCAACTTCTGCAAAACCTTCCACATTGCTTAACTGACTGATAATCGATTCACTCATTTTCATTAAACGTTTGGTGGAGCTCCCGTTCAACGTAACTTTTATCAGTTTTTCCTTTTGTTCTGACCAATCAAATGAAGGTCGGGCGATTGCGGTATCTGGAAAACCTTTTTTGATTTCAGCTTTTAAATCGTCGATCGTTTTTGAATAACCGTCATTCAGCTTAATACGAGACATAGCAAAACTTGACCAAATTCGACTATTCACTTGTTTAAATTCAAAGGCCTCTTGGTTGTCGTATAAATATTGCTCCATTTCATCCACTAATTTACTGACATCAGCCAACTTTTGTTGCCCTTGAATATGGTAAACAATATTTATTTCTTTCTCTGTTTTCCCTTTTTCACCATTAACATTCACCATTTGCTTGGTAACTACGCCGCTAATGCAAAGTAATAAAATACAAACACCTGTTATTTTAGGGTGAGTGAGTATTCTGGTTAAATTCGGACGATACCAGCGGTCTAACTTTCCTTGTGTAACAACTGAAGATAACGCGTCTTTGTCTACACGACTGAGCATGAGTGGTATAGCCGTTTTTGAAATAATCAACGACGCGAGTAAAGGTAGGCAAATAGCAACGGCTATTTGTTCAACTAAGATGGTAATAAAGTTTTTTTCCCCCATAAGCAGCGGCATAAAAACAATTGTAGTGGTTAAAGTACCACTGATAATCGCAATACTGACATTATCAACACCCTTAAGGATTTTTTCTACTGACGATAATGCCTTGTCTTGTTGCTGAAGAATACTTTCACAAATAACCACTGAGTTATCAATAAGCAATCCTACAGCAATAAATAGTCCTGCTAGGGTTAGCATATTTAAGGTGTAGCCCATAAAGTACATACCCGCTAAAGCAAAACTTAACGAAATAGGCACTGAGGCAACAACAACAAAAGTTATATGGCTATTACGCAAAAATATAAATAAAACGATAAAAGATAAAACAATACCAAGGGCGCCCGCTTTTAATAAGTCACCTAATGATTCTTGAATTTCTTCACCGCTATTATCTTTTATGGCAATCTTGATACCTTTAAAGTCATCCTCTTGGCGGAGCGCTTCAATGAGAATTTCTATATTGTTGGTTACATCAACAACATTGGAATCAGACTCTTTAAAGACCTCTAGACCGACTGATATTTTACGGTCTGTTCTTATCTCACTGTTTTTAGGCGGTGAAGCTAAACTAACCTTAGCGACTTCACTTAACCTAACACCCTTTTTTACTTGAAAGTTTTTGATGTCAGCTAGACTGTGATATTCGCCGTCAGGTGTCACTCTAAACTTTCTACCTCCGTTAAGAATTGAGCCAGATTTGACTAAAAAATTACTGTCCCGTAAATCTTGCAATAACTTAGCTTGATCAACACGATTCATCGCTAATTTAATACTGTCTAAATGAATTTCAATATTGGGCTGAACAACGCCACGCATTTCAACTTTGCCGACACCTTGAAGACGTTCGAGTGGGTTTTTAAGTTTTTTATCTATAAAGTCATAAGCGGTTGAAAGATTTTTATCACCGGACAACACTATGCTTAAAACAGGTATATCTTGAGTAGAAAATTTTTCCACCCAGACTCTCTGTACATCATCGGGTAAAAGGTGGCGTACCATGTCAACTTTTTCTCGAACTTCAAGAATTTTATTGTCGAGATCAACACCCAGATCCATCATGACCTGAATTGAAACACTGTCTGCACGACTTCTAGATCGCATTTCTGTGATACCACCTAAAGTAGAAACAGCTTCTTCTATAGGTCGGGTAATTAAGCGTTCGACTTCTTCAGGTGTTGCACCCCTGTATGGCACATTAATGAAAGCAACCGGAATGTTCAGTGCAGGCCAACTCTCTTGTGGTAATAATTTACTGGCTATAAGGCCTGTGACGAATAGTGACAACATCAACATTGCGGTAGTAACCGGCCTTTTTATCGCTAAAGCGGTTAACCAAACTGTAGCGGGTAAATCAAAAACACTTTGCTTAAGTCCTTTCTTTATAGCCGTTGGGATAGTCATATTATGCCTCAGCTATATTTTTAGACAATTCACTATCTGTTATAGGATTTTCAGCGTCATTAATTTCTGAGTCATCACTTTCAACCACATATTTTTTTCTATCGAACAAACTATATAACACTGGAATTAACAACAACGTCAGCATAGTTGCAACCAATAAACCGCTCATCACTGTAATAGCAAGTGGCGCTCTTAATTCAGCCCCTTCACCGCTGCTAAAAGCTAACGGTGCTAAGCCTAAAATAGTGGTTAATGTCGTCATGATAATTGGACGAAAACGTGAACGACTTGCTTCCATAATAGCCGTTAGTTTATCAACACCTTTATGGCGTAGCTGATTAATTCTATCAACCAATACAATTGCATTATTCACTACGATTCCGGTTAACATTATTACCCCTATCAGCACGATAACACTGATATTAGTGCCCGTTACGTACAAACCTAAAACCGAACCTAAAACGGCAAGCGGAATAGAAAACAAAATAATGAAGGGATTTAATAACGACTCAAATTGTGAAGCCATCACTAAATAAACTAAAAACACCGCTAAAGCTAACGCCATCATTAATGAAGAAAAAGAGCTTTCCATCTCTTCATTTTGGCCGGCAACTATTGCTTTAAGATTGAAAGGTAAATAGAGTTCCTTTATTAAGTCTTCAGCTTTAGCTGCCGCTTCAGATAAATCGCCATAAGCTAAAGATGCAGAAATAATGGCAACACGACTTTGATCTATACGATTAATTTCATTAGGCCCAATACTCTCAGTAATATTGGCAACAGCCTCCAAAGGTAATGATTTCTCTTGTTGTGAGTTAACGGTTAGCTGACGGATCGCTTGTGCAGAATTTCTAGCGCTTTCATCTGCCCTCACTAAAATATCAACCTGTCTATCTTGTAAGTTATATTTACTTGCTACCGAACCCGCAATTTTAGTCACTAACTGCTCCGCAATGTCAGAAGCCTTTAGCTCTAAACTTGCTAAACGTTCGTTATCAAAACTGATTTTCAATTCAGGCTGTCCTGCACGCAAACTATTATTTAGATCGATATACTGGTTGTCCATCGACATTCTTTCCATTAACAGGTCACTGTATTTTTTTAGGCCTACTAGATCGTATCCTGACAAAATAATTTGCAATGGACGTTCTGTAGTGAACATTTCTGTTTGTGCTATTTCTGCACTTACATCGGCCATCTGTGCAACTTTAGCGCGTACAACCGACTTCACAGCTTCAATGTCATTACTATTTTTAAGCGCAACTAAAAGTTGTCCCCAGTTTTCACCACCTTTACTGGCTGAACTCATCATTAAGCTGCCACTTCCCGCTAATGAATAACTGTGTTTTACACGTTCATCTTTAGCAATTGTTGCCGCGAGGTCTTTTAGCCGTTTGTCGGTAACATAAATAGGTGTTCCTTGCGGCAAGGTTAACTCAATTGTAAATTCTGACTTTGCTACTTCAGGCACTAATTCAACAGCAATTCTAGGGAATAAACTCATTACGGCAAAAGCAAAAACAATACTTAGCCCGACTAAAGTAGCTCTATTTTCTAAAGATAACTTTAATAATCGACTGTAGGAAGATGCTATTTTTTCAAAATATAAACTAAACACTTTATGCGCAGGCTTAAAAATAAAGCTGACCACTTTGGTAAGTAAATTTTTAATCAACATCAACGCTTTAGTTAATAGTAAAGGTAAATAATTGAATACTAATAAAAATGGAAATGCCGAAATTTTAACGATTATTTTAACGATTTTCTTTTTTGTTGTAAGCGGCACTTTAGACGTTTCATTAACTAAGTTTTCATCGTTATTCTCATTTTCATCCGATACTTTCTCCTGACTAAATTGACGTGATGCCAACATTGGAATTAACGTTAACGCTACGATCAATGAAGCAAGCAAAGCAAAAGTAACCGTCATCGCTTGATCACTGAATAATTGTCCGGCAAAACCAGTGACAAAAGCTAAAGGGAAAAATACCGCTAAGGTTGTCAATGTAGAGGCAATGACGGCACCTGACACTTCATCAGTGCCTTTGATTGCAGCTTCAATAATACTGGCGCCTTTTTCACGATATCGAGCAATGTTTTCGAGAACAACAATCGCGTTATCAACCAATAAACCAACCGCTAAAGCAATGCCTCCCAGAGACATGATGTTAAGGCTGATATTATTAGCGAACATTAAATTAAACGTGGCGATAATTGAAATAGGTATCGCTAATGAAATAATGATAGTATTGAAAAAGTTACCTAAGAATAAATACAAAACGAGCATAGCAAGCAGCCCACCTAGCATAGCGGCACTTTTTACTTCATCTACTGCATTAACGATAAATTCAGATTGGTCATAAATAACGGTAAAAGTAAGTTCTTCAGGTAAGGTTTCTTCAAGCTCTGCTAATTTATCGTTAACAGCTTTTGCAACAGTTACCGTATTCGCATCACCTTCTTTATAGATCGCAAGCTCGATCGCTTCATTGTTATTAATACGCGTAATATCTGTACGTTCTTTCTCTCCATCAATAACTTTCGCAATATCTTTAAGATAGATAGTTTTTCCATCAGCTTGCTTAATAATCATATTACCGAGTTGTTCTAATGAAACAAATTGATTAACCGTTCGCACTAAATACTCTTGTTGACCATCATAGACACGACCCGCAGACATATTTATATTTTCACTTTGAATACGAGAAACAATGCTTTGTGCGGTTATGCCTCGGCGTGCTGCTTTTTCTTGATCAAAAACGACTTGTATTTCTTGCTGCAAACCACCACCGAGCTGAACGGCCGCAACACCAGAAATAGTTTCAAGCTGTCGTTTGATTTCTTGTTCAGCAAAGGTACGTATCTTTTTCAATGCACGAGGATGAGTATTTTCAGTTGACAAACCTAAACGGATAATAGGGTCAAGAGCTGGATTAAAACGCAGAATAACAGGTTTATTAACATCTTTAGGTAACGAGATAATGTCGAGTTTCTCACGAACATTTTGCGTAGCAAAATTCATTGCAACGCCCCACTCAAATTCAATAACCACATCAGACTTACCGGCTTTGGAGATCGAGTGAACTCTTCGAATACCTTTAACAACCCCTACTGATTCTTCAATAGGCTTACTGATTAATTGTTCAATTTCAGCGGGAGCCGCGCCAGGATTTTCAGTTCTCACGGTTAAAGTAGGATAAGAAAGGTCTGGCAACAAAGAAACAGAAAGACGTGAAAAACCTACCATACCAAATAACATAACGGCGAGCGTAAACATCGCGACCGTTACTGGGCGTTTAACCACCGTACTAACAATACTCATAAACAATAATTCCTTTAAATATAACGATTAGGTAAAAGCAAAACAATACTCATTGGTTTTATGTTGTTTAACTGTCTGCAGCTACCTTGACGGAATTATTATCAATATTTTGTTTTACACTTTGTGCTTCAGGTTCTTCTTCGCCTATTATTTTCACTGGGCTATCAATTTTCAAACCTTGCTGGCCTACAATTACTATAGGTTCATCTGCATTTAATGGCGTTAATATTTCAACAAAACCATTTTGCTCAAAACCCGTCACAACAGTAATTTTCTTTGCCTTATGATTTTGAATCACAAATAAGCTTGTTTCTGTATCTGTAACAAGCAAAGCATTTTGAGGCACTATTTGCGCATTGTCATGCACATCAAGGGTTAATGACACTTTTGCGAACATGCCTGGCTTCAGAGCATGATCATCATTATTCACTTTTAACGTGACTTTAAAGGTACCTGATTCCGTATCAATAATCGGTGAAATCAAACCTACTCTTGCTGGGACTGATTTTGCGTTAGCGGGGAAATTTAAATAAGCTTGTTGATTAATATGAACATTATTCATTTCAGATTCAGGCAAATAAACAACACCTTGTAAAGTATCCAACGCAACAATGGTAAACATTTCGCTGCCTACGTTTGCGGTCATATTACCCTCTTTAACCATTCTTGAGGCAATAACACCCGAGATTGGCGCTCTAACTTTAGAGTCTCGCACTTTTATCTTGGCAACTTTTTGTTGGTTTCTTCTGGTTTTAACTAAAAATTCAAGTTTCTCTAGATCTTTAACCGGGATTAACTGTTTGCCATCGATAGGTCTACTGCGATTATATTCAGCAACGGCTGAATCAACATCTATGGTGGTACGTTCGAGTTCTAATAAATAATTTTCAGAATCAATTTCAGCTAATATTTGCCCTTTGGTTACCGACATTCCTTCTTCTACACGAATTTTATCAATCATGCCTTCGACTTTATTGGTGACTTTACTTTCAGACTTTGCCTCAAGCACCGCGGTAGTTCTATAGGTATTAGTTATAGTTCGATTTTCAACGAGCGTTGTTTCTACAGGCACTTTATAAACTTTCTTTTCTTTCTCTTCGACTTTACCTTCATTACAAGCAGTTAATGCTGTAACAATAATTAGTGGCAATAGTAATGAAGTTGATAGTGTATTAAGGCGCATAACTGTCCGTTGTATTTATAATTATAATTAAGTCTATTTTATCCGCATAGACTTGTAATATACAAATAGCTTTTGATGGTTATTAAAAATTCAATTGTAACTAGTTATGATTATTAAACGATAGAAATACATGGCTAAAATTAATGTCTAAATGTATAACAATGGCTAGAGTTTAAATAAGTTGCTTGGCAAAAATAAATAGAAGGTAAATATGTCCAAATTAGTGGCATTCGAAAAAATGGGCGGTAGAAGTAGCCTAATACATATAAATAAAATATTTTACGATAAAGTTTATAAACATCCGTGGTTAAAGCAATATTTTGAACATATCCCGCAGCAACTTATTGAAAATCAGCAAGTTGATTTTATGCAAAAAGTACTGGGCGGAGAAAATTTATATGTAGGAAAGGCCCCCCCCGCAGCACATATGCACGTTTTAATTAATGAAGAGATTTTCAAAGTAAGAAAACAACTATTAGAAGAAGCTTTTGTAGAAGCTTTCGCTAAACAAGAGCTGATTGATAAATGGTTAGCTTTAGATAACTCATTTAAACGGGTACTTTTTAAAGATTCTTCAGCACAATGTAGAAGACGATTTAAATCCGACTCTATTTTAGATTTTCCTAATCCACAAAAATAACGACCTCCTCAAATATCGCACATTAATAAGGTCTTAAAAGCAAATAAATAAGTTTTAAAGCCTGTACTTAATGCATTATGATTAGCTGAAATTTGTCTCTCCTCATCAAGGTTGTTGAATGTATTTCATTAAATTTCTGCCCTTAATCATTTTTACGTCAATTATATTTGTATTTCCTGCCATTGCTAACGAGAAGGATGAATCACCTGTTCGTGAACTCACAGGCTTTGAAAATATTAATGAAAGTCAGCCATTATGGGAGTTTGGTGTTGGTGGTGGCGCTGTTGAAGTGGCTAATTATCCTGCCTCTAGCGAACGAAACTTCATCGCGTTAGTGGCTCCATATGTTATTTATAGGGGCGACGTATTTCGTGTTGGTGGAGAAAACGGTATGCGTGCTGTGGTTGTTGAAACCAGCGATTTTGAATTAGATCTATCTTTTGGTGGTGCTTTCTCTGCCGACAGCGAAGACAATACTTCGCGGGCTGGCATGCCTGAATTAGACTTTCTCTTTGAAGTAGGCCCTCAATTAATTTATCAAGTTAAAGAGTATGAATTTAAACATGGCGGAGATGGCAGGTTAAATGCTCGATTACAAGCAAGAGCCGTTTTTTCGACTGATTTTAATAGAATAGATGAACGTGGCTTTGTTATCGAACCGACACTTTCCTACCAACAACGCGGTGTTATTTTTAAAGATACCGGATTAAGAATGGCGTTCAGTATGAGCTACGCTTCAGAAAAATTACAAGATTATTTTTATCAAGTCGACTCCATGTTTGCCAACAGTGGACGTGCTCAATATGATGCGAAAGCTGGCTATTTGGGCGCAGCCCTTTCGATAGGTTTGTCATTTCCTATACATAAGAATATCAGGGGGTTTGTAACTGGTTCAACGCAGCTCCATCAAGGTTCCGCGAACCAAGGTAGTCCACTCTATGAAAAAGATACCACTTATAGCTTTGGCATTGGATTTGTTTGGCGAATGTACAAAAGTGACGCTAAAGCAAGTTGGTAGCTCTATTTATCAACTAACAACGGATTATTCCTGAGCAGAAACAAACGATATTTTTACTGATGGAAAGGAAACACTGATTCGAACGGTTCTGTGTTGTTGATATAAAAGATTATGCTAAATCAAAGAATATTTCTTTCCGTAGATGAACTTACATTTCTATTTACGGTCTACTTAGCAAAGGAAGGTATTTCGAAGGAGTTTTACAATAAAAGGTTTCAAATTTGCAATTTCAATTTCAGTCATTCTGCATTTATTTGTTGTTTTATTATTAATAAGTTCGACAGATAAACCCATCAATAATTTGACTAAAAAATCTAAAATGGAACCGATTAAGAGTTTCATTTATTACAAACCGATTGAAGATAAAAAAGAGACAATAGAAAAAATTGAAATATCAGTCGTTAATGATGAGAAAAAGAAAGCACAAGAAGAAAAACCTCCGACTATAAAAGACGTTAAATTAGCTGATAAAGCCCCCCAAAAAAAAGAGCCTCAAAAAGCACCTAAGGTACAAAATGAACAAACAACTATCTTAACAAATACTACAGTTCCGCCGTTAAAAAACACTCAGAAAAAGCCGATAAAAAACCACACAGGATTGCGAAGTTTGTCTCGCCTTAAAGATAAAATGAATAAAGAATTCATCGACCAAGAAATGTACAACTATTCTAAGCCTAATACAGGTTCGGTTATGCTTGGTACTCCTAACTATGTACCACACTCTTTTGTAGAAAATACTGAAAAAAAGGCAATAGCTTCAACAGCTAGCCAGGTAGGCAATGGCTTTAGCATCACAAAAAATGATAATGGTGTTTGTACGTTAACTGAAGATTTATCAGCTATTGGGCTTCAGGGGAAAACGACATCAGGTTTTAAATGTGGTTTATCGAAAGATGAAGAAGCCTTTAAAAGTCATATGAAAAAGGTACTTAAAAAATTAGGAAAGTAATTTTTTAAGTTAATCCTATCCCTAAATCCCACGGTGCCCTCTCATCCACTAATGAATATACTAATATCGTTGAAGCATGGTCCTCATTTCATTAAAAATGATACCTATAATTTCTTTCGATTAGGCTTAGTGCTTGATTTTACAACCTAGAACCAAATGATTAACTATCTGAATTTTGAACTCAATGGCACATCAGTTAGTAATAATAATTCTCATTAGCATTATAACCACCGCTTCTATAGCTTATAAATACCATGAATAGTGCTTATTTAATCAAATGATTAGCAGAGCAAGTGAAAAATCAGGTAAAATGTGCGCAAAATTTTTACCCTGCTAATATTAGTCCTATTAGTATTTTATAGTTAGTCAGAGAGTAGCCAATGAACCTTTATTTAGAATATATAGCAGAAATTGAAAGTCGTAAAAACGATCTAGGATTAGCGCCTAAGCCAATTGATAGCGCTGATTTATTAGCAGAAATCATCTCGCAAATTAAAGAACAGGGGCACACGCACCGTACAGATTCACTTAACTTCTTTATTTATAACACTTTACCTGGTACTACTAGTGCTGCGAGTGTAAAAGCTGCATTCTTAAAAGAAATCATTTTAGCTGAATCAGTAGTTGCAGAAATTTCACCTGAATTTGCCTTTGAATTGTTATCACATATGAAAGGTGGCCCTTCTATTGAAGTATTACTTGATCTTGCATTAAGTGATGACGCGGCTTTGACGGCTCCAGCCTCTGAAGTCTTAAAAACTCAAGTGTTCTTATACGACGCTGATACAGCACGCCTTGAAGACGCTTTTAAAGCAGGCAATACAATTGCTAAAGACATTCTTGAAAGCTATGCACAAGCTGAGTTTTTCACTAAGCTTCCTGAAGTAGCTGAAAAAGTTGAAATCGTTACTTATATTGCTGGTGAAGGTGATATATCTACTGATTTATTATCTCCAGGCCATCAAGCTCACTCTCGTGCTGACCGTGAGTTGCATGGACATTGCATGAGCACGCCAGAAGCTCAAGCAGAAATCAAAGCATTACAGGTTAAACATCCAAGCGCGAAAGTTATGTTAATTGCTGAAAAAGGTACTATGGGTGTTGGTTCATCTCGTATGTCTGGTGTTAATAACGTTGCACTATTAGCAGGTAAGCAAGCCAGTCCATATGTCCCCTTTATTAACATTGCACCAGTAGTTGCTGGTACTAATGGTATTTCTCCTATCTTCCTTACTACTGTTGATGTAACCGGCGGTATTGGTCTTGATCTTAAAAACTGGGTTAAGAAAGTAGATGCAAGCGGCAACACAGTTGTTGACGAAAATGGCGATGCTGTTTTAGAAGAAGCTTACTCAGTAGCTACCGGCACAGTATTAACCATCGATACTAAAGCGATGAAGTTATACAACGGCGATAAAGAACTTGCTGATATCTCTTCAGCCTTTACACCACAGAAAGTAGAATTCATGAAAGCAGGTGGTTCTTACGCGGTAACATTTGGTAAGAAATTACAAACGTTCGCTGCTGAAACACTTGGTGTAGCAACAACACCTGTATATGCAACTTCAAAAGAAATTTCACATGAAGGTCAAGGTTTAACGGCTGTTGAAAAAATATTCAATAACAACGCTGTTGGTGTAACTTCTGCAACACCATTGCATGCAGGCTCAGATGTTCGTGTAAAAGTGAACATTGTTGGCTCTCAAGACACGACAGGTCCTATGACATGTCAAGAACTTGAAGCTATGGCTGCTTCGACTATTTCTCCACTTGTAGATGGTGCTTATCAGTCTGGTTGTCATACAGCATCAGTTTGGGATAGCAAAGCAAAAGCTAACATTCCAAAATTAATGGCATTCATGAATAAATTTGGCCTTATCACTGCACGTGACCCTAAGGGTGAATACCATGCAATGACGGATGTTATTCATAAAGTATTAAATGATATTACCGTAGACGATCGCGCTATCATCATTGGTGGTGATTCACATACGCGTATGTCTAAAGGTGTAGCCTTTGGTGCTGACTCGGGTACAGTAGCAATCGCACTAGCCACAGGTGAATCGGCTATGCCAATCCCTGAGTCGGTAAAAGTTACTTTTAAAGGTAATATGCAAGGCCACATGGATTTCCGTGATGTAGTTCACTCTACTCAAGCACAAATGCTTAAGCAATTTGGTGGCGAAAATGTTTTCCAAGGTCGTATCATTGAAGTTCATATTGGTACTTTATTAGCTGACCAAGCCTTTACCTTTACTGATTGGTCTGCAGAAATGAAGGCTAAAGCGTCTATCTGTATTTCTGAAGATGAAACGTTAATTAAATCACTTGAGCTTGCTAAGAGCCGTATCCAAATTATGATCAATAAGGGTATGGAAAACGAAGCGAAAACACTTAACGGTTTAATCGCTTTAGCTGACAAACGCATCGAAGGCATTAAATCAGGTGAAACGCCTGCATTATCACCAGACGAGAATGCTAAATACTACGCAGAAGTAGTGATTGACTTAGATGTTATCGACCAGCCAATGATTGCTGATCCTGATGTTAACAACGACGATGCTTCTAAACGTTATACCCATGATGTTATTCGCCCTGTTTCATACTACGCTGACAAATCAGTTGATTTAGGTTTTGTTGGTTCTTGTATGGTTCACAAAGGTGACATGCAAATTATCGCGCAAATGTTACGTAATATGGAAGCACAAGGTAATACAATTGAGTTTAAAGCACCATTAGTTGTAGCACCACCAACATACAATATTGTTGATGAGCTTAAAGCTGAAGGTGATTGGGATATTCTACAAAAATACTCAGGTTTTGAATTTGACGATGCTGTGCCTAAAAATGCTGCTCGTACTAAGTACGAAAACATCATGTATCTTGAACGCCCAGGCTGTAACTTATGTATGGGTAACCAAGAAAAAGCTGAACCAGGTGATACGGTAATTGCAACGTCAACGCGCTTATTCCAAGGCCGTGTTGTTGCCGATACTGCAGAGAAAAAAGGCGAATCGTTACTTGGCTCTACACCATTAGTTGTACTTTCAACTATGCTTGGTCGTTTCCCAACAATCGAAGAATACAAGTCAGCAGTAGAAGGTATCGATTTAACTCGATTTGCTCCTCCTACACACGAAATGACTACTAAGTACACTGCTCAGGCAGTACCGGTTAAAGTGGTATAGACTATATTTAGTGAGTAGTATTTTTACTTTACTCACTAAATAGCAGAAAGAAAAATCCAAAAGGGTTACTTAACTTATTGAAGTTCAGTCACCCTTTTTTGTGCCTAACTTGTTGCTTATTATAGTTACAGTGTAATCGTTAAGATATTTTCATATCACTCAAGTTAGACTTCCTAATTTAGTTGCTACCCTGTTTTTTTTGGATTGGGCACTCAAGTATAGCCTTTAGGTTAGGCATAATTAAATTGGGTGATGCGCGATGAAAATCAAAACTTTCCACACCGGTAATTAGCTCTAATTTATAACCGTACTGACCACAAATTAAATACCCTCGGCGTAATAAAAAAGCAGATATACGTTCAAAGCTAACTTTCTGATTAGCAATCACTTCAAGTTGATAGCTAGAGTCAGAAAGCTGAGTTTTTTTGTATTGTAGTTCATGATCAAAATCCCACTGTGAGCCTATTGCTCCTTGTGAGTTAGCGTTTGGATCGATAGTACAAGCCGATAGGATCAAGCACAGTAAAATACAGTAGCTTCTAGGAGTGCACACCAACATTTTTATCTTCGTTATTAACATCAAAATACCCTGTATGTTTACACTTTATGTGTGACACCTTCTGACTAAAATAACCATTGAGATGGTACTTAGTTAACCTAAAGATATTTAATAGTTAGATAAAGTCTATTTTCACAGCCCTTATGCTGATTACATAAGGGCTGTGCTCTCTAGTATAGTTCAAAATAAAAAGCCCCAATCATTACAATTGAGGCTTTAGAAAAGTACTTAAAGTTAACGTTAAACTTTATTTGTTTTACGAGCTCTTAAACCCAGTAGTACTAAAGCAAAAATAGCAATGCTAGAAGGCTCTGGAACTTCTTCTACGCTAAACAAAGGGTTAATCACATAACCAAGATCAGCAAAAGCATTTATCGTTGCTAAACTGACAGTTATGTCATTATCTAGCCATCCTGTCATTAACTCTGGTGAACCACCAAAGTCAGTCTCATCCCAGTGAGCTAAAGCAGTACCCGGACCACCAGCTTTTTCAACAGGAACAAATGCAGCATTAGCATCATCAACATCAATTCGATGCCCTGCTAAACCAAATTCACCTATGTAGTCATCATTATCATTAAGTAGGTCATTAGAGGTCCATAAAGTACCAAATCCCATGACATGAGCCATTTCATGCAAAATAACATTCAATAAGCTGCCTGAAGATTCCATGTTACCCATATCAGCACTGTCAAAGGACATCACTCCCTGTGATGCATACACATAATCACCAGTATCATAAAGGCTCCTAGGACCTGCACTGCCTAATACACCACCGACGCCATCATTAGGAGCACTTGATGCTGCTATATCTAAGCCTGAACCATCAAATTCATTTCTATAACCAATGATCAAATTTTCCCAATAACTTTCAGCCTCAGTAAAGATTCCTTTTTGAGAGTCAGTTAAGGTGCCACCAAAAGATACCCTAATATCAAAATCGTGCATAATGCCTGCCGTGGCATTAATACTAAAAAACAAAAAAATAAAATTTACTGCTAAAATACACTGTCTCGAAAATATTTTAAAACTCATTCTTCTATTCATTATTATTATTTACTCTTTTCAATTAAATGGTGATTATTCTTTAATAACAAAAACCAAGCACGATTCACACCAATAAAATTAATCTATAATAAACAATGCGTTAGCCTTGTGCATATTTCAACCTTAACTATATATGTAAAAAAATCAGACACTTATTAACTTATCCAAAATATCTTGATGTTAATTCAACAATAATAACGATAGAGTAACTATTAAATTAAACTGAGTGTTTTAATCACCATAAACATGACGCTTATTGGCACAACAACCCTCTAAGTGAGCAGTGAGTATTTACAACATATTTAACTTCGCTTCAATTGCTTCATTACTTATTTTTTATCAACACCACGGGCCATTTCAACTAGCTCACTTTCATTTACAGCTTGAGTAAAAGGCACTAGCGTAAAACCATACTGATAACTTTTCGCGGGAATACGGTACTCTTCATGAACAAGTCTCCCCCACGAAGTATCGCCTCCAACACCCATTTGTTTATGATCAATATTGACGGTCACCAAATCGCGTTTCAATAACTCTGCACCATGCTTACTCGTTACAGGTACTAAGCCTGATGCTGAAGCACTGCCATCTCTTCCAGCAATAAAGTCAATGTCTTGCTGTAAGTAAGGCCATGCACTCACACTCAATGGCTGGTCACCTACAACTAATAAGCCTGAATCAGCCGGGCTTTTCATTGCTAACCAACGGACATCGGTTTTATTAGCATTCTCTTGAGGTCTCGCATAATGATGTATCTGTCCTTCCACTCTAGACTGATATAAGCCAATTGCTGCAGAGGTTTTTCTATCAGCATAGTTTTCGTGAGGACCTCGACCAAACCAGCTAATAAACTGATATTCACCTGACATAACCAATTGCATACCCATTCGTGGTATATCTGCTAACGTTTGGCCTTTGGCTAGATTTAGTTCACTAGAAACATGTATACGTCCATCAACCGAAATTTGGTAATTGACTTGATAACTACCAAAGAATAGCTCGCTAGAGTATAACGCAGTAACCAAACTGTTTGAGTTTACGGTCATGCTAGAGAGCTTAACTAATTCCAAGCTGCTCGCAGCTTGCTGCCATACTTTCGCTCTTTTTTGGAGTCCGTTACCTAAATCATTATCGGTTGGGGCTCGCCAGAAATTAACGTTAAATGGCTGTGTAACCAAGGGCGATATTAAGGACTTTCCTTGGTAATCAAACTCAGTCAACCAACCTGTTTTCTGACTAAAAGTAACCGATATCTTATTATTAGCAACGTTTAACTGGCCATTTTTTTCAACGCGCTTTAAAACGTCACCTGAAACAGCCGTTATCATAGTTTTTTGATATTCTACAGGCATTTTAAATTGCTCAAAAGCAACTTCATGACCTCTCTGTAATAGTGGTTGAGGTTCATTAACTGTCATTTTTAATGTTAAAAAATATTCTTTATTACTTATTTTAGGTAAGTGAGCTAACACCTCCTTAAGGGTAACAATTTCAGTTTTTCCAGCTGCTATATCTGCCATAGATCGGTGACCTTTAGCAACAAACTCTCCATCAGCGGTTAATAACCACTGCAGGTCATACTGCTGCAAATTGCTAAAGGCAAATTTGTTAGTGATTGCAAAACTCGCCTTAGTTAAATCTTGCGCAGCAAACTTAACTGGCTGATACACTTTTTTTACTTCAAATAAGTGAGGGTGTGGTTCACGGTTTGGATTCACTAAACCGTTATTGAGAAAATTACCATCGCTTGGTAAATCAGGATGAAAATCTTTACCGTATGCCCAGTATTTAACGCCGTTACTATTGGTGTACTCTAATGATTGGTCAACCCAATCCCAAATAAATCCACCTTGCAAAACATCATATTTTTCGATTACATCCCAATAGTCTTGTAGGTTACCCACTGAATTTCCCATAGCATGGGCATATTCAATCATAATGGAGGGACGATGAGGATTTGATTTAGCGTATGTTTCTAGACGTTCAATCGATGGATACATAGGAGCGAAAATATCAGTGTAGTGCTCTTCGCCTGCTGGCTCGTATTGTACTGGACGACTAGTATCATTTTCTTTTAGCCAAGCGTAAGTCGCTTCGAATATTTTCCCCTCACCCGCTTCATTACCTAATGACCATATAATAATGGATGGATGATTTTTATCACGCTCAAACATACGCTTAGTACGATCTAAATGGGCTGGTAACCAGCTCATTTCATTACCCAGCTGAGTGTTTTTATCGATAGCTAATGGGTGAGACTCAATATTGGCTTCATCGATAACATACATGCCATATTTGTCGGTTAAGTCATACCAATAAGGATCATTAGGGTAGTGACTCGAACGCACTGCATTGATATTAAATTGCTTCATCAATTTAATATCCTGTTCCATCAATTCTTTAGTTACTACATGACCATGCAGTGGTGAAGTCTCATGCCTGTCAACACCTCGAATGTAAATGGCTTTGCCATTAACTGTTAGTTGGCTATTAATAATTTCAATATGACGAAAACCAATGTCATCGGTGATAACCTCAAGTATCTTACCCTTTTCATCTGTTAGTGTGAGCAATAAGGTATATAAATTAGGCGTTTCTGCATTCCATAACCTTGGTTTAGCAAACGAACCTGCCAAGCGGATTTCTTTTGTTTTTTCACTATTAATACTGATTGTTTTTTTTGCTGAAATAACAGGGTTTAATTGATTACTAGGATCGAGCAATTGATAAGCCACGGTTAATTTACCACTGTTATGCTTAGCATTATTGTTAACATCAACAATGACGCTAAACTCCGCTTTTTGGAAATTTTCACTTAACTCTGGCTTAGCGTGGAAATCAGCAATATGCTGTTTTTCGCGGGCATATAGGTAAACATCACGCTCTATTCCTGATATACGCAACATATCTTGGCTTTCTAAGTAACTCGCATCTGTCCAGCGTCGTATTTGTAGCGCTAATAAATTCTTATCGCCATCAATATATGGGGTTAAGTCAAATTCGGCTGGTGTTTTCGAACCTTGACTGAAGCCGACCTTTTCACCGTTTAGCCAAACATCTAATGAGGATTTTGCCGCACCTATGTGTAAAAACACTTGCTTGTTAGCCCAACTCTTAGGTAGGGAGAATTTTTTTCGGTATGAGCCAATAGGATTATAATCGGTTGGTACATCTGGCCATGTAGTGCTAAAAGGAAAACGTTCGTCTAAATAAATAGGAAAACCAAAACCTTCCACTTCCCAGTTTCCGGGTACAGGAATTTGAGACCAACTAGCATCATCAAAACTCTTTTTTTCAAAACCTTGCGGTTTATTTTTAGGGGAACGTTGCCAGTTAAATTGCCATAGGCCATTTAATAAAAGGTAGTTATCGCTTTGCGCTTTATTATTATCAAGTGCGGCATTGACTGTACCATAAGGAAATAAACTTGCATGCGGTGCAAGTTTATTGATAGCAAATACTTGATGATCTTGCCAAGGTGCTCGCACTTGCTTGGCAAGTGCACTTGTAGAAAATAAAGTAACGCCAAACATAAAAAATAACAAACTAACTTTCATTAAAAAAACCATATTGCATACAATGTACATGTATACTATTGATGAAGTCAGCGTAGTTCAAGTATTTTACTGTTATTTTATCGCTAAGACATGGCGTTAAAAGACTTTCTGCTAGCTGTTAAATTATCACTTAATAGGCATGACACTCATTACCTACATAGTACCTACAGTCCATTACCGATAAAATATATTGCATTAAAACTGGGTAACCTCAGCCGTAATTTAGCTTTTTAACGGATGCTCAACCAGTTTAAAGCTAGTTTTAGCTTCGCCAAAAACATAGATACTACAATTTTCCCAATTCGCAGGTATTTTCCAAGTGCTCTCTTCTTCGATAGTATAAACATGACGTTTATTGGCACAACGAACATCTAGCGTGTGCAATGCCCCCTCAACAGCCATTAACGAAAATTCATTTCGCACTAACTCAGCAGTCCAAAAACCTTTATTAATAGTGGCATCAAGAATAAGGTTTTTGTCGCCAGTAATAACTTCGTTAACTTGCGTCATTGTTTTTTCCAATTGCTCAAGATAAGGTTCTGCTGAAGGTAATGTTATCAATTTTTCATAGGTGACGTGTGCTGCTTTAAATTTATTCAATTCAATTTGCAAAATCAACACCTGATAAAGTATTGATAATTTTTGCTGTTCATTGCTCATAGTAACTATTGACATAGCTACACGATTTAAGTGAGATAGTTGCTTACCTTTTTGACCCTGCTCTTTAGCGTACTCTGCTGACAATAAATGCAAATAGTTATTTTCCGAAAGGTGCATGTACTTATTTTTTTTCATTGACGCTAATTGTTTTTCTAACGCTATATAGTCCTTATCAGCAAGTGCTTGTTGTGCTTTTTTGTATTTTGAAATGAACTTTCTCGAGGCTCCCGTGGTGCCATTTTTATTCATCCTAAAATCCATTTGTACCGAATTAACACATTGCTGAACAGGCTTACCATTTTCCATGGCTGGCTTATATTTCCACTGCTTAGCAGCTTTCACTGCTGCGTTAGTAAAATCCTTACTACCTGAGGTTTCTGTTACTAATATATTATTTACATTACCTTCTTTATCGATAACAAAGCTTAACCTTGCCCAACCTTCTCTTGAGCTACGCGCTGCATTTTTAGGATATTTAGGGTTAACCCGCTTAATCGGCTCTGGAGCAATAATAGTAGATAAGTGTTTTGAGAGATTATCCGGCTTAACACTATTGTCTTGTGCATATGACAAATGAGTGAAAAATAGCGTGATAATTAGCATTTTTCTAAGGTGGGGAACTTGCATTAGTCAGTCCTTTGATTTTTATGTATAAGAGCCTAACAGTTATACATAAAAATAATAATGATAATATATGCCATTGTCGTTTTATTATAAATAATGACAAAATCTTAACAAATGAAAAAAAAGTGTGACTCATCGTCAAGAACAGGTAATATGATCAGTCAAAATAAATTAAGCCTTTGTACCTTTATATAAACGTATATCACAATACGAATTTGTATCGCTTTAATCGTTAGCAGTCAAATTGAAGTTTATTTAACTCAATGTGATAAAAGGTAGAAAATAGCACTACTTATTGTAACTTCTGATAGTGACAAGAACTTTCATTAATCAGCTAGTGAACAAATAATGAAAGCCAAATAATAATAATAATAATAAAAAAGAAGTAAAGCTGTATGCAAAAGTATAAAAAAACTTCCGGTCAGCTCATCCGCGCTATCGCTTTCGCTGGAATGAGTATGGTAACTCTGTTTAGTGTTATGGCTAATGCTATTTCAATAACGGCAGAGATGAGTCCAGAAATTGCCTCTGAATATCAAAAACTGTTAGCTGAACAAGACTGGCCAGCGACCCATACTAAGTTAGCCTTGATGGATAACCCTTACAAGAAATCTTACAAGGTAATTAGAAAGCTACTTAAAAAAGAAGCGCCAGAAGGCCAAAGACGACGCTTAATGACTAAAGAAGAAAGCATGTTAATGGCTAAAAAGAAACGTTTTGATTACTGCCAAGCATCCGTTAGTTTTTTTGTCGATTTTGCTGAACGCGCACATACTTTATCCACAGTTGAACAAAACCCACTATCTGAAGATGCCCTAATGAAAGGCAATGGCGTTGAATACCCTTTTACTAAAGAACAAACTAATAGTGCCAACTTTAGACCAACGCAAATAGCGCTTACGCTAGGCTGGAAGTACAAAGGCAAAGGTAAACAATATGCAGAGGCATTTCTTGCAACCTGCTTAGCTATACCGGTCAGTCTGTATTATAAATAAAAAAATTTTAACAATAAAAGTGAAAAACCATCACTTTTTAGAGTCTATTACTTGAGACAAGTAATAGACTCTAAAAATCCTGTAGCACTTAGTAATCCTTCAATTTCTGCTTCAATAAACATATCCCAAGCTAAACCTCCACGTAATTCACATTGATACTATCGGTAACCACAATACAATTTTCTTCTGTCTGTTAATCCTTTAAGGGCTGTTGATCCTTAGATATTACAACCTAATTGGCTTTGTATCATTGTTGATACAAATGTTAAACAAATGGGTACGCCGAGACTATAATAAACAAGTTACATTAACTTCATATTCAACAGGTAAAATTCGAGGTTGCCATGAAAAAATATCTATTACTTGCCAGTCTACTGAGCACTATGACTAGCGTTAATGCGCAAAGTAATTCACATTTCTCAGATAAACAGTGGCTTACTACCCAAGTAAGTAATCAGCATAATAAGCTTAGCAATGGCAAATCAGTCAATAAAAAGACTTTCGCTATCAATATCGCCGAATTAGAACAATTAACTAGAGATAACAAAACCCTGATTATTGATTTACCTTTGCCTACAGGGGAGTTTGCTCAGTTTAAGCTTACCGCTTCAACAATAATGAGTGGCGAGTTAGCTGAAAAATATCCGTCAATTAAGACCTATACTGGTTACCAAGTAAATAACCCTAAGCATTCAGGCCGCTTTGATATTACTCCACATGGTTTTCATGGAGTATTTAACTATGAAAAAGAAGAAGTCTACTTAGAGCCAATTAGTCGGGAGAATAACCATCAATATCAAAGTTATTTTAAAAAGGACGCTCAGCCATTAACTAAAGATGCATCTGGACGCAGATTAGCACCGAGAAAAAATGCATTACCTTTATTGCCGTTAAAAAATATAGCGCGAAAAACACAAAACAGACCTACAAATGACTTAATTACTTATAAAATAGCAATGGCAGCAACTGGAGAATATAGTAGTTTTCATGGTGGCA